>CDYK01001839.1_pt1 | contig 37083 bp, 43 predicted proteins | sample 554841 | NCBI WGS metagenome assembly CDYK01 (sample SAMEA3182102, study PRJEB8094) | gut metagenome | biome: human; feature: gut; material: Stool; isolation source: human stools | place: Canada | collected 2013-02-18
TCGGTTTTTTGCTTATCGATGACAATATAACTGCCGGAAGATGTGGTATTGTCTATTGCCGACTTGTTTATTACTTTTAGCGATTCCGGTACTGTCGTGATAAATTCCCTGAATGCTTCGGCGCTGCTGTCATAATCCGGTCCATAAAGAACCTTGACCAAGTCTTCATCCGTGACATTCGACAGGTCTTTGTCGGCTTTATTTTTATCAACCAGTTCAAAGTTTTCATTAAAAGCATCGACCAGTTCCTGACCGGTACTCGGTGTCTGGCCACCGGCATTACTTTGTATTTTTTTCAAATCCATATTTAAATAGTATTTATCGTATTATTTATATAAACCAGCCCTGCAGCATTTATCCGGCCACGGGCCAAAAACCACTCACCGGGATAAACTTCCAAAATTCCGTCATTCGGATTCGGGGAATAAGATTGCTCCGTATCGGCAAACTTGATTTTAAGCGGCACCGATACCGGCTCTTCAATTACAGCAGGAATCTTGAAATCTTCTGATGAGACAAGCACCTTGGACTTCAGTCCGGACGAATCGATCAAATAAATATCGTCCGAGGCGAGCATATCCCGTAAGAACATCAGCTCGTCACGATCTTTAAATCCCGTTTCAGCGGTGATCAATACCATTCCTTGTTTTCTCTGGTTCGAAGCTGCATAATCCATTACATCCTGATCCCAATAGGAATATTCAAAACTCTCCTCCGAATCGAACTGAGTAGAAAGTTCCGCTTTCCCGGTCACTTCGAGTTGCTCATAACATCCGAAAGAATTACGAAAACGCAATAAATACCGGTTTGCCGACACGCCCCCCGGAGTGAAAACCAAAATAAAACTCAATACTCCATTAAATAAGAACGACAAATACGCCGGCAGTTCATCAAAATCTGAAAAAAACTTCTTTCTTATTTCCGGTATATTGAGAGTATAAATTGCCAATTTTTTCGAACTCTGTACGATCGGACATGCATAAACATGATTGGCCGGACTGGCTATATGTACCTGCAGATCAGGAGATCCTAATATTTTCAAAGGAACAATCTCAGTTTCGCGCCACACTATGATTTTCCCGTTTGTCCGTGTCGTCAGAGCCGCATTACCCGACAGTTTATATTCAATATAATTATCAATAGAAGTATTCCGGGAAAAGAATTTGCTGACACCTCCCCAAACAGCAATATACTTACCTGAAAACAGTTCCGTCTCACCGTTAAATAATTCCGTCAATTTTATCTCATATTCACATAGCTGTTCCGAATCATCACAAAAAGAAATTTCGGTCATGTCCCGGTCTTTAACCGATACGATGGTTTGAAGAATATCCGAAATATCAATCTTTATACTTTTAAGAATATTATATACCGATTCATACATCACTTCTTCTCCATATATAACTTGCATACGGATACGAGCACCTCCTCCGGGCAAGTTAATCGATACCGGAATCGGATTATTGACCAGCGCATAAGCCGGAACTGTTACTTCAACTTGGGTCATATACAGGAATTGTTATACTATTTTGATACTGAAAAGAACAACGGACGTTCCGCTTTAGAAAAGCATCTCTTTCCCCGGAAGGAGTTGTTAAGAACCGGTACAGGTCTTCTGCTCCCTTATCCGCATTTCCGGGCAATGCCCGGAATGCCGGTAACAGTCTGGAACAGTTAATAATATTCGGTACGCTAACTTTCATATTCAACGGTTTTTATCACAAAATAAAATAGCGGATCACATATCTTAAAGGACATCAGATAAGTGCAACTTTTACTCCAGCCTTATACTCCGTATCGTAATATCTTAATATTGTTCTTTGATCAGAAATACGGAAATACCTATATGTTATAAAAACTTTATAGCGTTCCAGATGTTCTACGGCATTATTATAATCTTCTATTGTAGGAGCAGTTAAATAAGCGAAATCATCTTCAGAAGGAGATGTTGTATAACTAACAGAATAGACTTCAACATTTTCATAATCAGGATCATTTTCAAGAATCAATCTGTATCTTTCTATTTCATCTTCTGCATAATTTACTTCTTTCCAATAATAGAGTTGCGGAGTCGGGTCAACAGGTTCATACTCATTAGAGTCGTATGGTTGAAGTAAGGTAAGACTCCGAAGTTTCATGTCGATAGCGCTATCCTTACTTTTCCCGACAATCTGAGTAAAGCTTTCCGGAAGAAAAAATTGTCCATCGATCAGCAGCTTCCGACTGAAGTCCAAATTATACAAGGTTATTTTAGGAAGAATCAACGGCTGCGTTATCTCTTGGTTGGCATGCCTCATGAAATCCATATAATCACGAAAAAAATTCATAACCAATCCCGAACTACCCTGATAGACAAGATCTAATGAGAACTCATTTCCATTGATATTTACTCGGTTTCCACTTCGGGGTTCGAAACTGAAAATAGAGCCGAAACAAGAGCCGCCATTATGCAACGCAAAACAGATAGACAAAGGTGCTCTCTCCTCTCTTTCCGATTCTGTTTTCTTATCCGCACTAACATGCAACGACGTATTCAAGTTCAATTCCCCAGCATCCAAATAAGGGGCCGGATTATATTGAGTTATTGCGGATAAAATAGGCAAAGCGTTATCCGGACTTTTTATTTCTTCATATTCCAAATTCTCAATTTCAAGATTCCATTCAAAAAAAGATGATGATATCAGATGAAAACCATCCCCATATATCGCATTATAAAAGAACTGTCCAGTTTCTTTAACATAAACATAAATATATTTAGAAATCGGAAGTGAAGGATCAAACAAATCCCAAGCAGACAAAGAAGTTATTATGCCACCACAACTTTTCAAGAACTCACTATAAGTTTTTTTGCTTGTCTCAGTAAGATCTCCCGATTTGTTGCAACTGAACTTTAGCTGTTTCCCCTTAGAAACACCGATTTCAGGATTTCCCGACTTGAAGAGCGAATAATCTTCCGACTCTGGAGATTGAAGAATATCCTTGATCAATTTTATCCGTACATTCTTTGTATTCGAATCGACAAAATACACGGCCCCGAATTTCCCCCAAACCATAGACAAAATATCCTCAATCGTACAGTCAGGCATCAGATCAGAATAGCGGATCTTACCGGCAACGATAGTGTCCCATGTATTGTTCAGCACACAGATACTGCTAAGTTGAAAATCTTCCCGGAAAGGATTCTCTATTAAATTAAATCCCAAATATTTCCAAACCAACTGCAACAATACATGCAATTTTAGGAATGGAGATATCCCGTAACCTATAGGGACTTTTATATCCTTATATTCCGAATCGACTTTAACCGATATAGTTCTCTTTTTCTCTCCTACAAATACCGTTTGATCCGATTTTTTTAGCTCATTCAAGATCATAAGATTCTCCCGCATTCCGGTATCCCCGTTTTTTTCAAAAGAAGTAACGACCGGAAAAATCCCGAAGTCCGATTCATCGAACCTGGCACGGTCGATTAAAATTCCTTTCAGCATGCTTAATATATGCGATATACCCGTAGAGGGCAAAGGTGGATAAAAGACCGGCAATCCGGTCATATCCGCCAGCTTAGTTTTATTCATTTTCGAATACGCTTCACTCTCTCCGAATCCGATATTCGCTTCTATGTTTTCCCCTACGGCAGTCACATTCATTATACCTGATTTTATCAAAACACCGTCTCTTACTTCGACTTGTTCATCTCCGCTTACTTTATTGTACCTATCCAAACGGTTTGGGAAACCGAACAACCGGAGGTTCTTGGGTGTTTTCGGAAAATTTATTGAGACAGATTGTGTCCCTTTCATGTTGAATATGGGAGAAGTGTTATCGATCTCGATTTGATTTTCTTTCAGGTCGAGTATCTCCCCGTTTTTAATAATTTGCATAAGAAACTTTTTTTAGTATTTTCGGGTAAAAGGTTTTTCCGACGCCTCTCTTCTTTTCTGTATCTTATCAAACTCGGTCAAGCTCCAGAATGAGCGTGCCTCTATCCCGTTCGATTTCAGATAAAGCAGCAGATCTCTCGTTTCCGATATTATCGCTGACAGATCGTCCGATTGCCGTTTGCCGCCGTATGTATAACCCGGATTCTGTCGGGCGGCAGAGCCGATAAATCCGCCGTTTTCAAACCCCGCTATGCGCTGACGCATCAACAGATTCATATCAACGGTACGCACGGTTCCGCTCCTTTGGGCACTGTCTATCATATCGAGCAAAGGGCGGATCGTCGGGTTCGATACGGCATCATTCGACGCTACCCACTCCCGGCTCTTACCGACCGGTCCGTCACCCACGATAACGGTAGGAGAACCGATATATCCCCGGCGTTTAGGATTCAAAACTGCCTTATATCTCTTTCCATCCTGCTCACGCTTCACATCGATATACCCTCCGCTTTCTCTCCCCGTCACTACCCTTTCCCCATAAAAAGAAGAAGAAGATGATGATGATGATGAAGTGTTAAGCTTCATATTTTTCACTTTATCCCGCTCTGCTTTCGCCGAGACAATCTGTGCCGCACCGGTCGCAGCCATAAACGCAGCAGCAATACTCCCCCCGATAGGACCCAATTGTGCGTATGCCTGCATTATGGCAACAGCCGTATCTGCTATAATCTGAGAGATTTTAATTGCAAAATTTACATCCGCATATTTTTTCTGTACATCTAACTTTTTCTGGGCTTTCTCGTTCTCGAGGCGCTCCACTTCTTCCGCATTTCCTTGTGCGGCTTCTATGGCAACATCATACTTAGCGTCTATCTGGTCAAGTTCTGCCTGCTGCATGGCTTCAACAGCATTGCTTGCCAGACCCGAATAAGTATCGAAATACCCTTTAGCCCGCTGTACCTGAAGCTGGTTTTTAGCCTGCTGATACTCTTCTTCTTTTAACAGTCCTTGAGCATATTGCTGCTCAAGCATATCCATTTGTAACTGGTATTCTTCCTGCATCGAAAATATCCCGTACTGTTGGCGGATATTCGCCCGTTCCTGTTCCCCCTTGAGCAAAATATTCGTCTTGGCCTGTTCGTATGCGGTATCTAACTCTGTCGTGTCGAGACCTTGCTTTTGGGCTTCGGCCTTGCGGACTTTATAGACCGATTCGAGAAACTTCAATTGCGTGTCGGTCTCACTTTCCTGGTTGGTCAGGTTAAACTGGTCTTTGAAGTCCTTCAGCAGAGAAGACATTTTTATTACCTGTTCGGCACGCTTGTCTTCTACCTGCTGTTCGGTTTTCAGCACCTCATTACTCGCCTCTCTCACAGTCTCCACTTTCAGCCTCCCGTTCTGCACCTCAAGATTGGTCAATTCGTTGAGATACTCCTTTTGCAAGGTCAGACGGGTTTTTAACTCTTCCTCTTCCAAGGCCAATATAGCGACGTCATACTGTTCTTTCGTTATCTTCTGGTCGGCCAGTTGTTTGGTAAATTGCAGTTTCAGCTGACGATAGCCCTCCTCTTCCTGCGCCATCCGGTCGGCCCATTTCGCCTTTACATTATCGATTTCCGCCCGGTCTATCCGGTTATCGATGTCAATGCCTTTCGATTCCGTATCCGATATTTGCCCGGCGATCGAATCTTTTTTTTTCGTATCTTTCTCCCTTTGGTAATACATCGTGAGGATTTTCAGTTTCTCGTCAAGGAACTCCCGTTCGACCTTGAGGTTTTGCAGGTTATACTCTTCGTCCGTGAGATTTTCCTTTTCCCGGTTCTGTTTGATAGACAAGAGGCGTGCCTTGTACGCATTGTCATTGGCCGACACATCTGCCGACATGGAGTCGGGAGATTTCGAGGCTTTCTTCTGCTCCACACCCAGACTCTGAAGCCGTTGTATCTCCTTATTGATAGACGCTATTTTTCTGTTCTTGGCCGCGATTTCCGCTTCGGTAGTCTCCGGCATCTTCTGGGCAAGTTCCAACAGATCCTTCTGTATCTGGACGAGAGATTTACTTTCCTTCTCAAGAACAGTACCACTGTCTCCACTTCCGGACTCTGCCGATTCTTTAGGAAGGAAAGGCGACAACTCATTTTTTATTTTCTGTATTTCCTCGGCTGCGGCATATACCTCCTGCACATAATCTTGTATCTCTCCGCTAAGCCCTAAAGGTGCGGACGATTTAGGAAAATACTTTTTCAACACATTTCTTATGACATCAGACCATGCGTTTTCCACCCTTTTACCTTCGGCTACATACTGATCTCCAAGCCGTACGATATAATTGATTACCTCTTCCCGTTGGAAATCGGGCATAGCCGACAATTCATCACGTATATCATTTATCTGTTTGGTTTTATTCTCCAAAGATTTGCTCTCGATGTCGTTTGCCTTTTCGTTCAATGTCTTCAAGGCGATATTCTCTCTCAGCTTCCGGTTTATAAGGTCGTATGCCGTTTTTATCTCTTCCAAGGTGGAATGTTCTGTGAGCAGGTTGGGCAAATAGTCTTTGTATTGTTTGTTGATTACATCGATGATATCTTTCTTTTCCTTGGTTTTATCGGCCGCATTCTTCAGTGCGTTGAACAGCTTGTCAAGTTCTCTTTTCTCAGTAAGCATTTCGGAGGTAAAATCGTTCATGGCCGCCTTTGCCTCGTTTGTCCTTGTACAGAGCTTATATATCCCATAGGTAGCAGCTGTGACAGCCATCGTTATAGCCGTAATCGGATTCAATCCCAATGTCAGTAGAAAACTTCTCATGGCTGTTGTCGCTTTCTTGATATTTCCGGTCAACAACGCTTTAGCGGCAGCCAAGGCATATTCGGCGGCAATGGAGGCACGTACCTGAACTTCTTCCAATGCTTGCAGAGCCATCTCTTTTTTGCTTACCACCATAGATTGGGTATTGACGGCAATCAAGGTTTTCTTTATCGCTATATATGCTCCGATGACAGCGATCAATTCACCGATCGCCGCCCGGTTCTTCACTACCCAGCCGGTAGCTTCCAGAATACCTGTTTTGAACGAACCGAAAGTCGCATCAAGGTTTTGCTTGAGAGGGAGAAGGGTTTCTCCCAATTTCATCTGGGCGTTCTGCAGCTTCACCGTACGTTGAGCCATCTTATCGGCCTCCGATATATAGCTCCCGCCCGCCTCTGCGAGCTGCTTGTCCACGATAGAGGCGACTGCGGACATGAAGTCGCCCGTCTTTGCCATCTGCTCGTTTATCTCGGCGGCCGACAATCCGAGGTTGTCGAGTATCAGCACCGACTTCCGCCCCAGACCGGTAACGATGGAGTTGGTCATATACTCGACCGACTGTCCGGTCTGCTGCGCCTTGAGTTGGGCAAATTCGAGATACTTGCCGAGATCTTCCAACGGTATTCTGAAGTCTTTCGCCATATTGGCGGCTTTCATCAGCTCAAGATCGTTTACCGTCCCCTTGGTCGCCTTGCGCAGGTTATCGAGCAGATCGGGACGGTCCAGCACCTCGAACGCACGGGTCACCCCGTCGGCGGCGGCCGCCATATTGATGCCCTCGGCAACGAGGTCTTTCATGCCGGAGATAAGTCCTCCTACAAACTCGGCAACTTTAGTACCCATATTTCCCAAAAAACCTGCAATACCCCCTTTCATAAGAATAGACTTGCCCAAAGACTCTTCCGCCTGTTTCCCCGCTTTTTTGAGTTCGTCTATTTTGGAGCGGGTCTCGGTAAGTTCTTTTTGCAGCTTGTTCCACTCTTCGGGATGCAGGTTGCGTGAGGTACGGTTCATCTGGCTCTCCAAGTCCTGCGCCCGCCTTCGGAGCTGCGACATGGAGAGGTTGGCGAGTCCCATCTGGTTCTCGAGCCGTTTTATCTGTTCCCGGTTCGCCCTCAGGGTATTGTTGTTCTCACGGAGCACACCGTTCAGGTTTCGGTACTCGTCCGATTCCTTCTTTCCGGCGGCTTCCAACTGGCGCATCTCTTTCTGTACGCCCTTGTTCGCCTCCTGCAACTCCTTGTTTACTTTTATCAGGCTGTTTATCTCCTTCTCGGCCGCCGAGGCGTCGAGGGTGAGTATCCATTTGATCTGGTCTTCTGTCAGTCGTGATGCCATACAGGTACTTTTTTACGGTAAAAGTACCTATGGTTACCGGGGATGTAAAGGACAGGTCGGTCTTATAAGGAATGAAGTAAGAATTTCGTTAAGGGTATTCCGATAATCGGGGTAAGAAAAAACGATAACACGAATGCGCATACCCGGTCAAATTTTTCCCACTTGCCGGTAAACAGCCAGACGCAGAGCAAATTGAAAAGTAGCCAAAGTAATCCCATAGTTCTAATTTTTTCGATAACAGGTTAATGCCAAAAACGGCTCAAAATTTTCGTTAAGGGTATTCCGATAATCGGGGTAAAAAAAAACGATAACAAGAATGCGAATACCCGGTCAAATTTTTCCCACTTGCCGGTAAACAGCCAAACACAGAGCAAATTGAAAAGCATCCAAAGTAATATCATATTCGTGAATTTCTATTGTTGACAAGTCAGTCCATAATATATTTTATGAATGCATATAGAGGAAATCCTATAATAGTAGTAGAAGCAAGAATAGAAAGACAACAAGCTGCAAACCAATCGATCTTTTTCCACTTCCCGCCTTTCCAATTGATAAATATTATTACAACCGCTATATTAACAATGATCCATTCTGTCATAATCGTAATTTTTTACTGTTCAATACCATCCTTGTTATTTATATCCCATTTTCATTAAGGGAATCCCCAAGAGAGGAGACACACCTAAAGAAATTATAAACGTTGCGACTTTCATTTCCATCGGCCACCCTTTAGTAAAAAGCGGAACAAAAATCAAAGACAATATAAAATTGATGCAGAACCACATAGTTATAATTTTATATTAACAAATGTAATAAATATAATATATTAATCCAAATTCTTGGGTGATGATTCATTCAAGTCTTCCCGTATGCTCTGTTTTATATTCTCGGACAATCCATATCGGAGAGTGGATAAAGTTTCGTGATAAAGCACTCCCCAGATCACCCGGTTATAAAGAGCAAGTTTACGACGGGTTTTCATATCTTGGTTTCTATATTGTATCTCGAGAAGCCGCATATATCTTAGTACAGTCATGTAATAAGTCGGTTTCAGTCCCGACCCCTGAACATCGATAGGACGTCTCGATATACAATCAAGCAGATTTCCGGTTCTTGGTTTCAAGGCTTCCCGTATTACAGCCTCCTGAGTTGCATATATCCGTCTTATATCCCGGCTCACTGTCCGGTGTATAAACTCTTTTTTGATCATCTCTTCGGTTACCATCTCTTTTTTCCGGTGAAGTTAAGACTCGCAAACGGTACGGAAAAGGACGAAAATTGGTTTACCATTGACTTCAGTTACCGTCATGATGACAGTAACTGAAGTATAAAAATCTCTTTCAATTTATTTCTCAATCAATATCCATTTGAATTGCAGCCCGATCGTGCCGGGAACGGCTACGAATCGGAAGCCGGCAGACTTCATCAGATCATAAACTTCGGAGGCCGAAATATCCACTCCCGGATTGATCTTATTTATCGCTGCACAAATCTCTTCGGTCGACAGCCGATGCGTCGACTCTTCAACCGTCCTCGCAGGGGAGTAACGCTCTGTGATCGCCTGCTTATAATCGCTCATTTCCTTTTTCATGGCTTCTCTGTTTCTGACGTTAAGAACGGTTTCAGTTGTCTCTTCAGGGACGATAACAGCATCAGTGTAGCCTTGACATCTAAATAATCGTCTATACCTTCCCAATTGAGCAGTATCCGGTCGCAGATGCAGTCCAGATCGGCGAGCGTTCCGTGCTCGCGCCATTCCTTGATGGAGGCCATCATTTCAGGAGTGAAGCCGTGGCTTCCGGTATTTACAGATTCTTTCATCGGCGGCCTCCTTCCCTGATGATAAAGGTCTCGAATCGCCCGTGAAGGTACGCCTCCACTTTTCCTGATAACAGCCCGTCTTGACGGTGGAATTTAAAGCCCATGATACGGGCACTCTTGGGGAGTGTCGCCAGCAGATCGCTGACGGTCAGTGTTCTTGTTCTTTTCATTTTGGTAGACAATTTAAATGAAACAATAGATTAATTTTTAGGCGGGAAGGGAACAAAAAAAGTTCCGCTCCCCGTTGTCTACCACCTGAATCAGGCTGTGGGCGCATTAACGCTCCACACGGGACGGAACTATATCGAAAGCCATAGGCACAAAAAATGCCCGCAGCAAATATGGCGAGCCTTCTCGCCTGATTCAAATGGTAGACACTGCAAATATGAGAAACATATTTGAAATAAACAAGGAAAGAATTAGATAAATTTTTAAAGCCCAGTATACGGGTGCTCTTGGGGAGTGTCGCCAGCAGATCGCTGACGGTCAGTGTTCTTGTTTTTTTCATTTTGTTGAGCAATTTAAATGAAACAATAATTTGATTATAAGACGGGAAGGGAACAAAAAAAGTTCCGCTCCCCGTTGCTCAACACCTAAAACAGGCTGTGGGTGCATTAACACTCCACACGGGACGGAACTATATCGAAAACCATAGGCATAAAAAATGCCAACGGCAGAGTTGGCGATTATCGTCGCCTGTTTTAAATGTTGAGCATTGCAAATATGAGAAACATATTTGAAATAAACAAGGGAAAAAGCTATTTTTGTAGAAAAGAGAAGAATATGAGAAAAGAAAAAAACAGCTATTTATTCAAGGAGTTTATGAAACCTGAAATAAAATGGTATAAAGATCCGGACTTCTTTCTGACAGCGTTTCTTTTTATTGCCATACTTCTCTTAATACTCTACCTTATTTTGTTAATCAGTTCAGTATTTGCCAAATAACGGCGATGATACTTGCGATCGCGGCAATCACTCCTATTGCCGATAAGATTATTTTTCTACGTTCATTGCTTTTCTGTTTTTTATATCCTCCCGCATTACAAAATTGAACGCCCTTATTCGTGAGGGTGCACATATATGATTCATGGTATTCTTTTTTGGCTATACGACTGGTAATGTATCCATCCGCTTCAAGCAACATTACGATCTCCCTTATTTTTTCTTCTGAAAGATCGGATATCCAGTCTGTGTCGAATGGCTGATTTCTTTTAACATTATGAAAATATATTACAGATAAAGGTCCGTCCAGTTGTGTCTTATCAATCATACTAAAAACAAAGCCCGCATTTCAGAGGGCGCATCCTCTTACTTTACGAGCTTTTGACCAATTGGTATATTTTAGGGAATATTACCGCCTGCGCCCGGTTATATTCACATTAATCGTCTTTTACAAATATGGTGAATATATTTGAAAAAGACAAGGGAAAAAGCTATTTTTGTAGAAAAGAGAAAAATATGGAAAACGTATCCGGTTTAAAAATCTTATTGATATTCTCCATTGTAATAGCTCTATTAACGGGAATCATATATATACTGTACATCCTTAACAAAGAGGTTTCTTCAGATACGGATATGGAAAAGGAAATATCTTATATGAAATGGCAAATAAACATGCTGATAGCCCTGTCTATAATAAACGGAACAGCTATATTACTGTTAGCAATGAGACAATTAAGCTTATCATAGCCACTACAACACTTATAATCAATAATATATAGCTGTTTTTCGTCCTCCTTTCATTAATGAGTACACTGTCCTCTATTTTACGGTTATATTCTTTTACCCCGATCTTTGCAGCTTTTTCTCCTTTGTGTGTTATAATGTAATCCGTTCTGTTATCCAGATAAAACATATTTGAAAAAGCCAAGACAAAAAATAAAAAAGAGGGTATTCGGATAAGAATACCCTCACACATCAAGTGTTCGTAAGTGTACTAATCAAACGAAACGAACCTGACTTAGACTCTTTGCAAATTCGTGAATGCGTTCCTGTATTTTTCTTGCGGTTTTTTCACTGGGCTTTCGCACTCCATTTATATAATGGCTCAATTGTCCTTGACTCACTCCCGTTATACGTTCTACTCCGGCCAATGTAAAAGCAAAGGCATAATACTGTAAGAAAGAAGGAATGTCGTATTTGAACTCAAACCTCAGATCCTCCACTTCTTTTCCTTGCTCTGCAAATATTTCTTTTATTTCATTGTATGAATTCATCAGATCCGCCTTCGCTTCTTCCACCGTTTTGCCTTGTCCCAACAATCCGAATTCAAGATCGGAATAGGTCTCCATATTGGCATCGAAAGTGCCGTCCGATCCCCGCTCTATTATAACATCTACTGTTTTCATAATTATTTTATTTTAAGTGGGATTTACAATTTAACTCCCGATAGTTTACTGATCTTTTTCATTGTCCCGGTTTTGGCCTCTTCACTTTCGTGATAACTTGTCTGAAAGATAAGTCCGGTTATCGGACTGAACCAATGAGGATGATTTGCTCCATTTTTTACAAGATAACATCCATTTGCCTTCAATTTTTTGTGAATTTCAGAATATTTCATCGTTTATTTGATTAGTACGCCACAAAGATATTAATAGTAATATCATCAACAAATAAAGAAGAGAATAATGATATTATTATTAATATCATTTAACAACAAGATATATGATACATTATTCGGTAAGCCTTTATTCCGTCAAAATCAATTCAGCGACCGGACGACAGCTTTTCCTTGACAAACCGTATGCTATACTCGACCTCATGGAGAGGGAGATTCATAATGCGGACGATCTCCTCATAATCATATCCCGACAGATAAAGGCCGAACGAAACCCTAAACTTATCATCCGGAATATCTGATATCGTTTTATTTATTACCTTTAGCTCGGGAATTTTAGAAAGGGGCTCACATGGTTTATTCTTGAGAAAGCAGGTATCTGTCTTTTTGCGACCTGCAAGAAATAATGATATTACTATCGGGATGAACTTTTTATATAGGAACAGGGTTATAACTCTGCAACAACGTGTTTTTAAATTCATGGCTTCTCTCATTTTTCAGGTTAATATAAAAGAAGCCTCCGCTGTTAAGTCGCAAAACATACATTGGTTTAAATAATACACAACCAATATACAGCAGCGGAGGCTTTATGTCTCTTTGCCGATGTATATTGGCTTGTATTTCTTGTATGTTTTGCATTGCAAACATAACAAAAAAATTCCGGATTCAAAAAATTTCAATTCCAAAAGGATTAATCCGACTCCAAGACCGAGAACCGGCTGTTTCGGATTGTATAATCATAACGTGACGAGTATAACCCGAATGGTATCTTACAAAGATCATCCGGCAAATCATCGGCAACCTCCGGTGCACAGATTTTGAAAGGGAACTTTCTGGAACGGAAGATTGTTTCTCGACGGGAATCGGGGAATAACGGCATCACTGCCCTAATGAACTTCTTACAGTGTAATAAAACAACAACTTCACGATAGCGTTTTTTTAAATTCATGGCTTCTTTTATTTTTTTGGGTTAATATAAAGAAACCTCCGCTGCCAGTCGCAAAACATACATGGATAAAAACAATACCAACCACTATACAACAGCGGAGGCTCTATCTTCCTTTCTCTACCGATGTATATTGGTTGATATTTCGTATGTTTTGCATTGCAAACGTAATTAAAAATTTTCCGTATTCCAACTTTTTAAACTGAAAATATAAATACAATATTAAAATTTATCACATACCACTGCTTCCGGCCTTAAGGGAGGCTTTTCTTAAAATTGGCTTAATAATGATCGGTTTAGCCAACCGATACACTTTGGGTAACGAACCGAGCGAAAGGGCTCTGCCTCCCGGCGTCCCCCTCTCTACCTGCTCCCGGATTTTTGCAAAACATATACGCTATAAAAATATAACCAATATACAACCGGGAGCGTCGTATATACTATAAATACCTCTATTCCAGCGTTTTATTTATAGTATAAAGATAGCATCGAAAAGGAGATAACGCAAGATATAAACCATTTATTTTCAACGGTTTAGCTTTAAATAAGGATATGATCGGAATAACCAAACCGATCATTATTAAGCCAATTTTAAGAAAAGCCTCCCTTAAGGTCGGAAGCAAGCAGCCCTACCGTTTCGGCAGGGCTGTCTTTACGGTTAGCCGCATAAAAAAAAGTTGCTCAGGAAAAGATTCTCCTGAGCAACCGGTCATAATCAAATAGTATCAATTGAACGGATACTGCGTTATATCGTCGCATCATTCAACTCTTTCACGAGTTTACTTAAACCGACACCGATGCGCTTACACTGTTCTTCAGATGCAAGTTTCGAACCGCTTTTATATCTCCGTAAAAGAGAAGCGTTAAAACCGATTTTCTTTGCAAATTCAGAAACGTTGATCCATGAAAAATAATCGAAAAATGAAGGCAGATCATATTTATAAGAAAAAGTCAACTCCGGAATCTCTTTACCCTGTTCCGCAAACATTTCCTTAATTTCCTCGTATGCCGACAGCATGTCCCTTTTCGCCTCTTCAACAGAATTTCCAGTACCATTCAACCCGAATCCGGGTAACTCGTCCGAAATATAAATACCGAACAAGCCGTCTTTGCTCAATTCTACGATAGCCGTTACTTTCATATCCGCATAATTTTAATATAATCAAAAGTCATTGAAACATGAATCGGAATCAAAAAAGCGCGAGGATTAAATCCCCGCATCTTTTTTAATACTTCGTGCAGTACCGGAAGGAATTTCTTTGCTTGTGTGTCGGGGAACAGAAAATATTTTTCCTGTAATCGGACTGAACCAAAGATCATGGCGTGAACCATGCCGGACTACATAACACCCTGCTTTATTGAGCAGTTTTGTTATTTCCGATGTTTTCATATTTCAATGATCTATTTGATTATGGCACAAAGGTAACGAATATGTTATCTAACCACAAACAATTATGTAACAAAAATGATACCTTTATACTTGTTTAACTATATTTCGAGATACAACTCAATATGCCATTTACATATTACAAAAACAGCCCCGTCACTTTGATGGGGCTGTTTTGTTAAATTCTTAAAGATTTACGTTTAATAATAAGAGGAAAAGCATAGTATATCTTTTCCCATTCTCTCACCAATAAAGACAAACGCATATATTCATCTTTATCGGTCTGAGGTAAAGCTTCCATATCACCAAGAGCCGTTCCTTTTGCAATGATATCATCCATCATCGCGCAAATACTCCGGTATTCGGTTTCTGTAGTTATCTTTTTCATTGTCATAAACTTACCGCTATCAGCTCTTTGCCTATATCATGAATCGCATTCAATATTTTTCTGGATCTTTCTTCAGAAGGTTTTTTAGTACCGCTGATATATTGAGCCAATAGGCTCTGGCGTATTCCCAAACGGCGGGCAACAGCCGAAGCGTTCAATTCGGGATGTTCCATAAATAATTTATATAACGGTGTTTGTGCCTGCCTATCACGGAAAAAAGCCTCGAAATTCAAATCTTCATCCACATCCGGCCAGTGTATTCCGAAACTGCTTGTTTCATAATTAGCACGTTGTTCGGGTGTAGCCCATCGTAAACGAGGATAATCATCAAAATTCTCGTGTGCAGTACGTCCGTCTGCCGTCAATATATGTACGGCAGTAGGTGTAATCCATATTTTATCTACTTTTAGCATGATACTACAAATATAGGTAATAAAATTATTACCTATACGTTTTAATAGATTTATTTTCAGATAAATTCAAATCGAGAATAGTATCATAATGAAGACTTGTCCCTAAACAGATACCATGCCGCAATAGCCAAACCGATCATTATTAAGCCAATTTTAAGAAAAACCTTCCCCAAGGTCGGAATGGACTCTTTTTCCGATACAGACCGGACAGAGGCGGTCGCCCGCCTGTCGGTCGTATCAGCAAACTGAAAGACAGTCTTACGATCGGCATTTTGAGCATTATAGACATTCGTATCAGAAGACGTCCGCTTTCCCTCCCAAGAGCGGGATTTCAATTTCGGTACGGTATCTTCGGGAACGGAAGGATAGTAAGTTTCAGTGTATTTCCATTCAATTCCGGACGAAGAGCCGGTCGCAACCGACACGACAGAGACGGTGTCTTCATGAATTCGGGTAGCGCGTGAAATCCGGGTAGCGTTTTCCTGCAGGTCGGTACTTAATGAAGCTTGCCGGTGCACACGGCATCCCGGCAAGCAAACACCAACCAAAACAACAAAATATGAAAACGCAAACACTTTCATGACACATATTTTATATCATCGATCCGGTTGATCCAGCCTTGCAGGAAAACCCTCTGCGATGGATCACGCTCACAGATCTGCCGGCAGAACCTGATCCTCTCTTCTTTAACAACCTGAAAGAAGTTTACCGGATTCACCGAATTCAAAGTATCTAAAGTGACCGGTCCGACAATTCCGTCGGGTTTGAGGCCGAGCAACCGTTGCGGTATCTTGATACCATTTGCTCCGGATGCCCACACCCAGTCGACCAGAATATTGGCAAGGCCCTGGCTGCGTATCCGGTCGGCCTGCCACCTGTCCCAATAATGAGTTTTCAACAGATTCACGACATCCTCTTTCGTGATCAGCCGGAGATCATCGGCATCGATATCACCGTCTCCGTCTTTATCATATCCGCAACTTTTCCATGTGGCGAGGGTGACACCCATGTTCGTCTTACCGCCCTTATCGGCCTTGTGGTCGGCCCATCCGCCTTCCCATCTGAAGATAATGGGAACGAGTTTATTTATATCAGCCATTTTGTTGTACGTTATTTTTCGTATTATTAAAATCTTCTTTCCGCTGTATCCGGTTCGGACAAATGGTGACGTAACACCGTAGCCCTTTAAGGTAGGCGATCTCACATTTCAGCTCGGAGACCTCTTCCATTGCTTTCTGGGCTTTCTCGAGCATCAGGAAATAATCCTGTGTGAGCTTGTCGCATTTTTTAGACAGATGCTCATAATCGTCCTTATGTATCTCCCGAGCCTTACGAGCATTCTCCAGATCCATGCTGTCGGCTTGTGCGAAAGCCTTTCTCTTTTCTGCCCTGAAAAAGAAGAACTGAAAGATGTTCAGCCCGCCGAAAAGACTTGTCAATATGATCAGTAACTCATTCATAATCCAAAATTATCTGTTTCCCGGTCGCCCGAAAAGGACATCTTTTTCGCATCGAACAGGTCGAATGCCTGCCGGTCGAACATCAGCGTCCAGCCTATGGACTCGAACTCAGGGCTGATAAACGGCGTTATGGAATGCTTGTCCGAAATCTTCTTGAATGAATAACGCTCCCGTTGCTCCTGTATCATCAAGTTCCGCATCCGGGTCACCATGTCGAGCGTATTCGCCGAGATCAAGGTCTGATCGACGAGGTCTCCGGTAAATTCGGTTGTCTTTCCGGCAATCGTAGCCGCCACCTGAAAAGTATCCGCAATCCGGTTCGACTTATCGGTATCGGTCTTTATATCTCCATAATCGACAAACAGGTAATATCCGGTCAGTTGAGAGACACAGGTTTTCACGGCATCGAAGTTAGGGCCGAACACAAATCCCCCAACTTCGGGAAGTACGGGCGTGTCGGGCATCGATTCGACAAGCGATTTCAAAGAGTCGTATCCGGGTATCTCCGAACGCCCCTTGTTGAAGATATCGAGTACTCCCTGCCGTTGTGGAAAACGGGCGAAGTATAAAAACAGATCGATGATAATATTTCTGTTCATGACAATATTTTGTTTATGATTTTTATCGGTAATCCGGTCTTTTCGGAGATTTCCGTCTTTTCTATTTTATAATCCCGCATAGTCTTTACCGACTCGATCAGCTTCTTACGGAGGATAATCAAGTACGTGATGCAATCCATACGCTCTACGGCCGTGAGGTCACCGATGCCGTCTTGAGACAGGTTATAGAGGCTCTCGAGCATACCGGTGCAGATAGCCGGAAGCGGCTCGTCCTTGCCGGCCGATAAGATGGAGAACGGTGTCCGGGTAAACAAAAACGCCGTAAATGCCTGGAAATTGATCGATATGGCCTGAAGGAGTACCGGATCGAGATTTTTAAAAGACCCGGCCAGCCGGTGAGCGCCGGCGGAACTGTATGTACCGGGATGGTATAAAATGGCGGCCAGCAGGGGCAGCTTATCGGTCGAACCGTGTATTTCGGATAAAATCTGCCGTGCCTCGATAAACTGAACGGCTGTCAGCTTACAGGTGATCCGGTCAAAATCCGTCCTGATTTCATATCCTCGGTATTGTTGCTTATCGAATATAAAATCGGGGATCAGCTGCTTGGCAAAGCAAGCGTCGATACGGTATTTATACTCTTGTTTCGATAAATACCGCGAATATGCCGGCGGGAAGTCGGCAGGTTCTGTCTTCCGGGCTTGCTCCCGAATGTCTTTCGGCACTCCGTCCAGCGTACCGGCAGGATAGACAATCTCAAACATGAAGTCCGCCTGCCGAGCCAGCAGATACAGATTTTGCCAAGCGGCATCACCTTTGACCTTGTCCGGATTCCAGCCCATCATCCGACAAACATACCGCAACCTGACTTCCATGACCGAATATTTTCCGGCCGCAAAATCGACCAGTAACCGGCAGACATCCATATATTGCTCCGGAGTCAGCAGTTCCCACGCATTCGGTATGCCGAACGTCTTATCTTTAACGACAAATTCTATTCTCTTCATGGCATCAAATAAATTTTATCATCGGGACGGGCAAACGATGTCTCGGTACAAATATCTCCCGTCCCGGACTCGTCCAGCGCCATATCCACGCTTTTCAATATTTCAGAAGACTTGTTCATCAACGACTCCGCCAACGTCAACAGGCGGTCTTGTTCGTTCTGCCCGTTTCGGGAAGCCTTGCTGTCATCGAACAGACTCCGGATGGTAGCCGGCAACTCGATAATGTCGAACCGGGAGATGGCCAGAGCCACGACCGTCAATGCCAATGCCAACTTGAGTTTGTCTTCGAAGTCGGCTTCACGTCCCTCGATGCGGTTGAAATATGCCCCTATCGTGTCGGACAATACCTCTCGTTGGAGTGGCGTCGTCCGGAAAAAGAACAGATATGAGCAATCTATCGGGTACAGAGAGTCAAACTCTTCTGCAGTCTTGATCCGGAGTTTTTCCCGAAGCCGGTAATAGGGAGACAATTTCCATGACTCGAAATTCTCCAGCTCGGCGATCAGCGAGTCCATCGCATTATAGTAGTTATCGATATACTGCCGTCGCATGCCTTCCAATTCATACTTGTAGATGTCCCCTCCGTCGGCCTTGCGTTTTTTCAGCACCTCGAATATATTCTCCTTGTATTTGGTCGCATTGCCTACGGCCGACCTCAGATAAGAGAGAGCATCCGTTTCTCCTCCGGACACGATTTCTCTGTAAACGGCTGCCGTAATGATATTGACGACCATTTTCTTTGCCGAAACGGCCGAGCTGTTCAGGTCGGCAAAATTCACCTGGCTGTCGATGCCCGGAACGGTCTCCCTGAAGTCCTGAACGGTAACGAATAGTTCTTCCAATACTTTTTTCATACTTCCTGCTTGTTTAAACGGTTATCCGGCGATACTTCCTCCTGCCGGCTCGGAGTCTCCCGGTAATACCCGATGCGGTAACCTTGTGCGTACAACTCCGGCCAATTGACCCGGATCGCCATATTGAACGCCTCAGAACACTTTTCGTCATCCGGAGTAAGGGTCAGCAGATAAATGAGATAATTGTAATACACGTCTGCTCCCGATTTACTGATCACGCCGTCTTTGCTCACGCTCGAAATGGAAGAGTCCATCCCCACAGCGGCCAGCAGCACTTCATCGGCACGCTTGTCATACTCGATCAATGAACTGATATACTCTTTATATTTCAGGTCTACCGTCTCGATGCGCCAGCGTTCCTCTTCATTCGCTCCGGTGCGGAAAGAGGTAGTTGCGTAGGCCTTGCCTTGATTGTCTTTTCCGGAGAGGTATTTCGACAGCCGGCGCAGTTCGAGGTTCATGTACTTGATCAGGGATGATTCGCTGAATTTCGTACCCACATCGATGCCGTTGTAAGTAAACAACTCTTTATTATCCTTTTTCCGGAGAACATTTTCCTGACAAATGGCGCTTATCTGTTTGCGCTTCGCCTCTATCCAAGCGACGGGGATAACCACATGTACCTTGGCGGCCAGACTGTTTTTAAGAAAAGAATTGATATATTCCGGCGATTCGTTCGCCCCTTTTATCCAAGGCTTCGTTCCCTCATGCGTCTCATTGCAGCCGTAGAAATCGCCGACCGAGCTTTCCCGGTGATGAGAGATGGCGGCAAACCTGTAATTGCCGACCTCCCGAAGGTCGAATTTGGGATATATCTTGAATTGTGCCGCCCCGTAGTTCCAGTTTCCGGTAGCAATATACCGGAAGTCATTATATTGCACCAACGAAGTAACCACATCCCGCTTTGTCGTCGCCAGCCGGCAATGCTTGTTCTCCATCAGTTCGAGACCAGCCACGGGAACACGTCCGATAATCCGTCCCGAAGACATCCTCCATTTCGTAAAGTAATCTCTGAAAAAGTAGTATCGCTTGATCAGCGCCAAGGCATAATCTTTATAAGACATTTCCAGCCCATTGTCTTGCCAGCTGTCGAGCCACTGCTGTATATCGGGCTGCCCGGTCCAGTTACGCACCGGTTTATTACCCTCTTTCCCTTCGATATATATGGCAGGTCCTTTGCCATAAAGCATGTTCACCTGTTTATTTATCAGACGGGGAAGCAGGCGGTTGCGTTTTATGTCCTGTTCTATCTCCTCGCACAGGCGGTTGTTTGCACCCCGGGCACACACGTTATACCCACATACATTGAGCCATTGCACATCCGGTTGTCTCCAGACGATATTGTCCGGGGCGAAGTCGGGAATATCCGCCACAGACAGGGACATCCCGGTCTGGAACGAGATGATGTTGTTTTCGTCCAAGTAACAGCCCATGTTACCCATCAGCTTTATTTCACTGTCGTCCGTCAAAGCCATGTTATACGTTTTAGTTTGAAGTTATCTTGCGGGAAGCCCATGTAACGGATCAAGATCCGGTAACAACACTTGGGGCTGCCCTCGGCATCGTAGAATAAAAACAGGTTGTCGCTGTCGATAGAGAAGCGTTCGTCCGGCAACTGAGTCCGGTACTTGCAGCCGCTCAAGGTCTTCAGTCGGTATGACGATACGCCTTTCTTACGGGAGTAAGGGAAGAATGCGATCGTAAAGCAGCCATCAGGCAGCTTCGATATCTCTTTAGCCCATCGAAGGGCATCTATGCCGTTGATCAGTTCCATAGTCCAAAAATAGCGTCCCGAACGGTGGCGGGAAAGGACAGCGGGGAGACGGGGCGTCATATTTCCCGGATCGTCCGGGAAATGCAACGCATATCTTACTCTCAGCGCGTCGTGCAGCCAAGAACGTTGTATATCTCCCGTTTTTATTTTAGTTCAATTTGAGTATCTGAAAATCATTTATATAATTGTATTTTTGATGTCAAAACGGAATATTATAAGTACATAAAAAAATATTTTTATATTATACTTTGAGGGATTTATTAGATAAACGAATAATTAAAATTATTTTTGAGGAAAATATAAGTTTAATATGGAAAAACAAAAACAAGAAAAAAAGCAATTTGAAATTTCGGAAGAAACACGTGAATTAATTGATCGTGATACAGTATTATTTTATTATGAAATAGGAGAAAAACGGCTTCAATATTGTATTCAAACAGATAGACAAATAACAGAAAGAAGTTATATATTGCTCGGATTATATTTTACTTTTGCAAGCGCACTTTTGGGATATATATTTAGCAACTTCAATTATAAATTTAACTCCCCTTTATTATGTGGCTGTATAATAATGTTAATATCGATACTAATTGCATTATACCATTTATACAAAATCATAAAGCCTCATGATTATTTCCCTCCAGGAAGAGATTTAAGAAATGCACAAATAGATGCATTTGTGCAAGCATTTAAAAAGAAAGATACAAAAGACCTGAAAAAAGATATTATATGTATGGAGTTATTAAATCTTCAAAATAATATAGATCGGCAAATAGAAATTAATGAAGAAAGAGCCAGACTTTTTAATACATCCATCTTGTCAATATTTTGGGGACTGGTTCTTTCTTTTTTACTTGTTTTGATTTGTCCGTTAAGTTGTCGTTTGATCCAAACCATTATTTACAAGGGTTGTTAAGTCCAAATCATCACCAAGGGTTGTTAAGCCTCCATCACTTATCGGCTTAGGGAGTGTTACTTCTTCTTCATTATTATCCATATTATATAAAATGGAGAATCCTCTATAAAAGAATGCCCCCATCGGTATAGATGCCGAAATTCGATTATTTACGAATTACATCCTCTTATAAAGGATTCATATTTTAATTCTATAATTAGAGGGGACTACAAATATACGCATTATAACATAATATTATCCGGCAAGTCATCGGGAATATTCATGAAATCGGATGATAACCGGTCGCCATACAGACCGTACAGCAAATAAATAAGGGCGGAAGGGAGTTGTGTCGTGAGCCCCGCCTGGTGTTTCAACGGGACTTTCTTTTCGCTGGTCTTGTCCAGCTCGATGCGTCCCTCTGTCTTTTTCAGGGGAGAAAGCATAATCGCCGAACAGAGATTCTTGCATTCATTCTCGCAGATACGCACGTGAGGAAAAGCGTTTGTCTGCTCTCCGAATACTAACCATAACAGTTTGAATTGCTGCCAGTAGTAAATGGTGCGTTGTCCCTCGTTCATCAGCTCGACGTCGAAGCCGAAAGACTCCAACTCCCGTTTCAGTATCCGGGCATCGGTCGTTATCTGTTCCAGTTCTTCCCGCCGTTTGTTCCCCGCCCGGTCATAGTAGAGTTTGATATGCTTATTACGGGCGTCACTGCCGAAAAATTCGTAAAACGATTGAGCCAGTTCGGGCTGCTGGTAAGGGAAATAACAGGTAAATTCTTTTATCACCCGGAGTTCAGAACCGTTTTTCTTCTCCTGAGCCACGACAAGGCTGGAGAAGTGGCCGGGATCATAGCCGAGCAGTATTTCATCGTCCGGATTATATTGCTTGAGATAGAAAGCCGTCAACCGGAAATGTTCCTTCAGATCGAGTTTCAGGATAGAGGCGTATTTGTAGCTCTGGTCTCCGGAATACTGGTGTTTTCTCGGAGCGTATGTGGCAAAAAAACGGTTCACGACCGCTTTCTTGCGAATGGCGCAAATCGCTGTCAGAAACTCATCGATGTCGAGCGACTCATATTGTGTCTTGAAAAATTTTGCTCCCAATATCTCCTTATTGGCGAACGAGCTGGCACGAATATAATAGGTGGCGTTCCGCCGCATATCGGCCAGACGGGGCTGCCAAAGAGCCAACATACGTTTTTGCTTCTCCTGCATCAACCGGAGTTTCTCGAGTGCGACGGGATTCTTTTCCTGCCGGAGCAACCGTTCGGTATGGTACAACTCGAACAGATACCGGTTGACGTGTAAGGCCGCCGTCGCTATTTCCTCGACAAGATTCCGGTTCATGTTTTTCTCATAATCCTCGAACCAGTTATCCTCTCCGAGATCGACACGGGCGGTATCCGACACACCGGTGATACCTTGGTAATAAGAGCTCCGGCGAATAGTAGCGTTAGAACCCCGCAAGGAAGGAAACAGACGGGTTTTCAGCTTCTCTCCCTTATTGTGTTTCATCTCCTCGATAAAGGCGTGTACTCCGGAACGTCCGGCAACGGAATCGGGCTGATCGGACGATACCAATTGCAAGTGAAAACCATTCCTGAAAAGAATCGAATGCTTGGGATAAGCGATCGGGTAACGAGGTTTTCTGAAATGAGACGGGATCTTCGTCTCACCTACCACATAATCGACACCGTACTCCAGCATAGACCGCTGTCCCCCTCGTATCGGACGGCTGAAAGAGGCCTGTATATTAGGCCATACGTTGGTAAACAGGGCTGTATAAGTAGAATGTACCAGAAAACCTAATTCTCCCGGCATATCGCTCGCCACCCGAATGATGCGGGGCGTAGTGATTCCTTCCGTCTTTCCGGTAGCACGTGCCCATTCCGCAAACAAGACATTCGCATCGATCAGGTTTGCCTGTATCTGCACCAGATTCATATAATACGACTCAAGATCGAATCCGTTGTTTTCTTCATCATTCATCGTTCAGTTCCTCCGTAAATTCCGCTTCTTGAATATTCGCATCAGACAATAACCGCTTTTTCTCATCGTTCTCGATGGGCAAGGACTCTATCAAATTGATATAAAAACCCTCGTTCGACTTCCGGGCGATCTCCTTGAGACTCCGTTTCGAGAAACCCAGCTCTTCGGGCGTGATTTCGGGAGAAATGATGAATACCGGAGCCCACGCACTGTCTTTTTCCGCAGCCTCGCACGCCCGACGACGGCATTCCAAAGCGGCATCTTTGCAGGCCTTGGCGGTCTTGTACTCTCCGGCATCGATGGCAAGCAGCGCCAGATCTTCATACTTATCGGCAAAATCATTTTCCCAGACCTTTACAGAGACATTGTTATCTATGGAGAAATAGTTGATCGCCGAATAAATACGGCTCTTACAGGTGCGCACATCCACATCGAGCCCCTGCTGCGCCTTGATGCGGTTGCGCAGCATACCGGCAGCCCGTGTAATGTTCCGTTCATACTCATATATCTCGGCCGCCCATTGCATCTGCTTGAGAAAACGCTGCACTTCGACAGGAATACCCTGACATTCGCCCGTGCTCAGGAAATGGTGTATAATGTCAGGATGCAGCTTTTCTATGATCTCCAAATATTTCATATACCGAATAACTTTCTTTTCAAATCCAGATGGGTGCGTTCTTTTTTCCGGGTCTCGAGCGATTCGATCGAATCGATATCTCCCTGTTCGGCCTGTTTCGCCAACTCTGCGTCGATATTATACTCTCCTACCGCATTCCCATACAGATAAGCCGAATTATAGGGATCTCCGGAGGTACGTATCCGGGAGATGACCTCTTCCCGCTCCGTCCCTTTCAGGCCCAGTATATTGGCAATGCGTTCGGGTGAATAGCCCAATGCGCCGAATGTCCGTATTTGAGTCGCATAATCCATGTTTTACCGGTTCAGAAGTCTATAAGTATCACCGGCAGAAAGAGCGATACCGTCCCGGATCAGGCGCACCGGACTGTTTTTATACATCATCCGATAACGGGAAACGGTCGCATCGGCATAACGGGGATCGATCTCCATCGCATAGCAGACCCGGTCGATCTGCTGGCACGCCATCAAGGTAGAACCTGACCCGGAAAAGAAATCGATCACCAGAGCTCCGGAAACTGAACTGTTCCGGATCGGATAAGCCATGAGAGCAACGGGTTTCATTGTCGGATGCAAGGCGCTTTTCTGCGGCCTGTCGAAGTTCCAGACGGTAGACTGTCTGCGGTCACCGCACCAAGTATGAGCAGCACCCGGTTTCCAGCCATACAGACAAGGCTCATGCTTCCACTGGTAATCTTGCCTGCCCATCACGATACTGTTCTTCACCCAGATACAACACTGGGCGAACTTGAACCCGGCTTCCCGAAAAGCGGCACGGAAATTCTCTCCTTCACTGTCGGCATGAAAAATATATGCCGGAGCTCCGTCTTTCAACACAGCAAACATATTCGTGAACACCTGTCGGAGGAATACCCTGAACAAGTCATTCTCCATGCTGTCGTTATCGATCGTCAGTTCGTCTTCCGTCTTACCCTCATACGACACGTTATAAGGAGGGTCTGTCAGGCACATATCCGCCTTACGGCCATTCATCAAAACCTCTACCGCCTTCGATTCCCGACAATCACCGCACATCAGCCGGTGCTCTCCCAATAACCAGATATCACCGGGTTTGGAAATGTAACCGGAATCTTCGGACGGCATATTCAATTCGGTTTCATCTTCTTGTATTTCCGTTGAATTTACATCAAAAAGACTTTCTTTCTTTACTCCCAACTCAACAGTTGCCGGTCGGAAACCGAGATCGAACCTTTCCATCGTATCCGTATCGATCTCGTATTTCTTAAAAAGAAGCGTATCCGGATTTTTCCGGCCGAATTCGGAGTTATAAGCCGCAATCTCCTCTACCGCCTCTTTTTTCGTTTCGGCATAAATAGGCTCATACGGAATTTCCGGTATCTCAAAACCGGCTTTCCGAAGAGCCGTCAACGCTTTTTTCCGCTGATGGGCATCGATGATCCACAATTTTCCGTCCGGATCTTTCCACGCTTTGAAAGCGTACTTGAAACCACGCGTGAGGATAAGCATCTGTAGTTTGGCCAGTTTTTCCGAATCCGGCAATTTAAAATCCTCCTGAAGCTCGTTAAAGTCATCGAGCGGAGCTGTAGGAAGCTCTCCCAGATTATGAACGATTATCGTCTGTTTCATTACTGATTATATCTTTAAAAATAGTCTCCAACTCCTGATACCGAATAAGATTTTTTTTGTCCGATTCCCGCCGATCACTCCGGCCGTCTTTTTTCAAAAATGAGTTGTATCGCTTGATATTATAACTGCAATTGGCATATTTCCGGAGAAAGCCTTCCGGATCTCGCCGCTTGAGTTCCTCAAGCTTACATCTTTCTGACCGATGCACGACAAACGGGTGTCTGTTTCTCCACTGTCCGGTATCATTGAAAGATTGCAGTTCGGAAAAACAAAGGAGGTTCCGGATTCTGAGCTCGGCCATTCTCGCCACCTTGGCATCGGTAGGATTATTTTCGAGTTCAGTGTCCAGAACCGCCATTTCCCGGTAAGTATTTACCCGGTCGTTATAAATGAGTGTCGCTATTTGGACGTTTTTGTCTTCACAGAGCCTTTTCCACCGGATATTCGGGTACTCTTGCTCTTTCTGGAGCTTTTTTTTTCTCCGGCTTTCGGGGATGTCCGTTGCTCTCCGGATGTTTCCGTTACTTCGACAACAGAGTCACCGCCGTTCTCCGCTTTAGTGGAATTTTGCTCGAGATTCCGGCGGTTCAACCTGATCTCTTCCCGTGTCGTCAAGTCCAATAACCTAAACAAGACGGCTTCTGCATTCCGGGATGGAGAAACCTGTGCCGTAGCGATCAACGAATCTTCCGGAGACAAGCGACGAAGCAGAGAGAGATCCGATTCTCCGAATGCCGGGTTCAGTAACTCTTTAAGTATTCTGCTCTTTTCTTTAAAGCTGTACATAAGCCGAACATTAAGCGGTTTGTACTCTTGTCCCCTGCACCTCTACCAAAGTGGTCGCATCCAATATCCGGAAAGAGATCCGAGAGCCGGTGTTAGCCGTCCATGTCGCACCGTCTTCCAAAATGAAGGTGGTATTGTCGGCAATCGTCGCGGCATTCTCCGTGCCTGTTCCTTCAAGAGTGATCACTCGGCCTTTATCGGACGCTGTTATGCCCGATACGGTCGCAATGGCGTATGTAGCGGAACTGCCTCCCGGAATCTTATAAGTATTGACTCCTGCTTGAACGGCTAATGCGGTTGCCCCTTGGGTATGTGTTGCCGGAGCCTTGGTAACAATATCTCCTACATACTTTTTAGGCTGCTGGATGGTTTTGTTTTCAAAGGTAAAAGTAACCGAACGGCTGTCTTTATCGTTTTTCAGTTCATAGGATTTAAGGATCATCGGCTTGCACGGATTTCCGATAATATATTTGTTGGGCGATTCGCATTCCTGGAAGATAATGATAAACTTGCCTCCGACATGTTGCTCGATAAAATTGAGCAGCTGGTCGTGGTTTCCTCCCATAATCATGGTGAACGTGTTGGTCGGATCGATCGTCAGATCACCTTTTTCACCGGTACTGCCGAATGTGGGAATATCATGCGCTTCAAAATAGTGCATATATTCACCATCTGCTAACGGAATGGTGGTCATCTCACGGGATGCGTTGGCTTTCGGGAACTGAGCGTTCTCGTCTAATTGGGATAACTCGACCAAATAAACTTTATAAGCAATGGCAGATCCGGAGACATCGATATCGGGAACATCCTTAATATTTCCGATGACGGCCATCGAGGCAAAAGATGTTCCGGTCAATATACCGACCGAAGCTTGAGCACTTTCAGGTTCTAAAAATACGGAGGCTACCGCTGCAATGGCGATCAATGCCATAATCGAACAGAAAAACTTTGTCAGAATAGATAATCTGGCATGTTCGGCTTTCTTTTTTGAATAAATCAATTGTCTTGTCTTCATAACATAAAATTAAAAATGTGAATATTAAAAGGAGCGGGAAATAAATCCCGCTTCTGTTGAATTATACGTTATCGTGCTCCCGGAATATTGGGTTGCAGGCTTTTATTGATGGTACGGACGCCTCCAACCTGTCGTTCGAGCTCGACGAATTTATCGGAACTGTTGAGCGTAACCATGATATAATCTCCTGATTGAGTAGGAGTCCATGCCGCCGTGATAGAATCGAACTTCCCGGATTTGGCGATTGTCGTTGCATTTTTTGTCCCGCCACATTCGATGATATAGGCCGTTCCTTCTTCCGCACCGGCAATATCGGTCAATGCGGTTACCGCCGTATTATCTGAAGTAACGAACCAGAATCCGTCTTTAGCCGCAGCCGATGTAGCTTTGTCGGCTAAGGTGACGCACGGTTTGTTGATGAATACCCGCTGCAGCTTATAGTTGTTCTCGACCAGTTTGGTCGGAGTATCGAAAGCCTGTCCGACGTAAGAAGCGGAAAAGCCCTCTTTCCAGGTCGACCAGCAAACCACCTGTTCCATATCTTCTTTTATCTTCACCGATAACATCTCACCCGGAGCGAACTCAAGACATTGCTGGTTTCCGGATTCCTGAAGACAGATCAGCTTCAACTGTCCCATATTGGGAACCCAGCGGATATTAATCGTTGTATCGGGAATAATATCGGTAAGACCATCGACACCCTTGAAATCCATCTCCTTACCGTGTTGCGCACGAATACATTTACGCCACCATGAACGATGGTTTTTATTCAAAAGTATCTCGAACTTCTCGATATCCAGCCCTTTATCGACCGTCTCCCGCACATCGCTGACAAATTCCTGCACGGCATCCAGCATGGTCGTCTTGGTATAGGCGTTATATGCGTCATCGGAGTGAGGCAATAGTTTATTTTCATGGATATAACGGACAAGCGTATATACGTAACCGGTAGATCCGTTCAGATGATGGCCGGGCTTACCTTCTTCGGGTTTGACATAAATGCCCAAAATCCGACGCTCGTTTTGTTCATTGACCAAAGCCGTGTAAATATTCAGAAGCTGCCATTCGATCATGCTCCATTTGATCGGATCGGAGCCATCGGTGTTCAGATAACCGATATATTGACGTTCGATTTCTTTCATCGGCCCGAACAGTGTTTTGAACATCGCATCATCTACATGCGCCATTTCCGGCTGGAGCTTGACGTCTCCTTTCCACACCTTGCCCGGCTGATATGCCTGAGAGAATTTGCTGAAGAAAGCGTTCGTCATCAGTTCCCTGTCCTGAATACCCGAACGGCGGGGGAAAATATGATAAACGGTCTCAAGTGTCAGAATACGTGCGATAAGGGCATCCTGACGGAGTACGACATACTGATCGCCGAGTCCGGCATTGGAGAGATCGGCCGTATCGAAACCGAAACCTTCGTTCAGTTTCTTAGGGTCGAGCAGCTTATTTTCTTTAAGATACCGATATCGGGCAGCCATCGATTTACCGAAATTACGCACCTCAGACTGGAATGCCGGGCCGTCGGTATCTTCATCCGGGTCTGAGGTCAGGGCAAAAGCCGGATTGGCAGATATTTTATTCCAGCGTTTGGACATGTCGAACAGAGGGTTTTCGATACCGAACAGATGCTTTTCGGTGCTTCCCGGACCAAAAACAGACAGCCTTTTTTGTACAGTAGCCACGGGAACGTCAGGAACTGCGGCAGATGCCATGGCATCCAGTGCGGCTTTCAAATCTGCATTTTCTTTGGATATTTTCTGCATGCCGGCAGCAAACTTGTTCATTTTTTCCAGCAAATCACCGGATTCCTTGTCCGAACCGGTGTTCTCCTCCATGGCATTCAGGATCTCAAGAGCCTGAGCATGCTCTTTGGAAAGTCGGTCGGCTTCACCGGCTTTCTCTTTCGCCTGCTGCATGTCTTCGTAAAAATCGACACCATAGGTCTCTTTATACGAATCGGATATGCTCTCCCAATCTTCTTTGGTAAGTTGCCGGTCTTTTGCTTTTTGCATTAATCCCAGCGAGTTGATAATCTGTTGAAATTGCTTTTTAAACATTTTGTGAAGTATTAAATGAATGAATAGGCTTGATGTCTCATTTTATTTTTCCTGCTCCACTCTCTCCCGAGTCCGTAGGCTTCATTCATGGCCTCAGGCATGGTAACGATACCATCGACCAGCCCGTTTTCTACGGAATGAACAGCATCGAAAGACTCTCCCAGAAAGACAGGATGTTCCGGGTCTAATGCTGCCAACGCAGACCGGGAGCGGCGCACTTCTGCCTCGAACTGCACTTGAAGCGGATCTAACTCTTCTTTTATATACTGTTCTGGTTTTCCTGCAACCAAATCATTGAATTTTTTATTTTTCAGTCTCGACTTAGAGGCGTATTCTTCAATGTATTTCAGTCCGAGAGATTCGAGATATGGGCGGATATCGTAAAACGATACCATTGTCCCTATACTGCCGATAGTGTCATTTTGCGTAACTGCCTTTACTTGCACCCCGTGGCAACCGATATAATAAGCTGCCGAAGCGCACACTTTTTCGATCAGTGTATAGACCGGCTTATCGAGAGTGCGCAGTATCTCGGACACACGATCGAGATACCACGCTTCACCGCCTCCCGAGGTGATATGCAGAAAATGGCAGGAAATATGAGGATTGGCATCGGCCGTCAGAAGATCTTCGGCAAATTGTTTTGTCGAGAAACCATAACGGGTATCGGAAAGTATCATCCCTTTGATGCGATGATAGGCCAAAGAGTCCGGGTCGAGAGTATCCGAACCGAAATCATCGGTCACGGAGATCTCGCTTTGTCGGGAAACCGCTTGCAGTTCTTTCTTTACAGAATCCCGGTATGTGAGAGGTTCTGAGTAAAAGCCTTTGGAGATAGTGGAAACAATGTCTGCAAAACTTTTTTGGGCAGCTACGGGAAAACATGAAATTATGGCGGCGACAAACTCTTCTTGGGTACAGAGGAGTTTATGCGCAGGTGAAAGAAGAAGCTGTAATAAAGAATTTTCGTCCATCCCTTGTATATTTACCACGAATATCGTGTAATAAGCAAGGGTTCTAAAGGACTATAATAAGGCAAGAATGCTTTTAAAAAGGGGATTTTTGCATCGAACAGGTAACCGAAAGCTGGTCTTTTTGAAGGTGCGGAATGATATATACCGATGCCGGGCATTCGGGTGTCCCGATAATGACCTTTTCCCCGGTCGTATTCTCACCCTCTATAATCGAGGGAGTCGGTATAGGGAAAAGCACGGCTTCATCTTCCGGCAACTTGGAAACCGGTATGGTTTGCTCGATCTTATATAATAATCCGCCGTCTTGTTGATCCGGAGACAGTTCCAGATCTAAATGGTCGGGATAAACAGTCAACGGTTTTTCTCCGGATTTGGGAATAACCTCCGATTCTGTCACAGCCTTGAGTTGAGACAGTTTATAAATTCGTAAAATGTTGCAAATTTCATTCATTGTAATATATTGTAAATTAAACACTTCTCTATTTTACGTTAAAATTTCGTTTATTTTTCCGCAAAAAACGGACAAAATAATACGTTATGTCGGAGATAAATCAAGGTGTATTTAACCTCTTTTTATAATCTCGCTTGGCTTTCTTCTTCCGCTCATTGTCTCTCCAGCGGTAGTAATTTTTCAGCAAGCCGTCTTCACTGATAGATGTGATATTGTATTTGCACATAAAATGATGTACCGTATCGATATACTCGATATTGTACCGATGCTTGTTCTCATCCAAACGATCATGCAACTCGGCATAGAACATCACCCTGACCCGCTTGTCGATAATACGTGCCGACCGTTCTCCCAAATAATTATAGTATTCAGGATCTTTGCCCGTCCGCCTGTCCGGAAGCACTAACGTCAGGTTTCCGGTATCGACCGCGTTATCCGGTCGCTTCGACATTAAATCCCAAATGGTATGGTACAGATCTTTCGTGTCCGGAATTCGAACGGCATCGGATTCGGGATCGTAAAACTTACAGGTAAGGTACTCGGCCAAATAAGGTGTAATTTCTATTCTGGTTTTTATCATAGTTAAATTACTGAATATCAAATATAAAGATACAAAACATTATCCAAAAAGACAAATATCGACAGCTAAAAAGAGAAAATGTGTCCCAAACTACCCCTTGAGAAAACATAGGAAAAAAATCGTGCAAAATCTTTTTCGGTACAATTCAAGAACACAAATAACTAAAAATCAAACGATTAAATCAGCACGATTTTAGCACAAAACCGTTTTTAGATTTCGTGCGGAGCACAAAAAATCGTGCACGATTTGTTTTGTGCAATTCGTGCTAATTCTGTGCTAAAATCGTGCTTGCATAATATTTTGATTATCAAATATTTATTGAGAATATTTTTCGTTCCGCACGAAAGCACGATTTTTTTCTCATTTTTTGAAGGGGTACTTTTCAAAAAGTAAAAAATATAAGAATAAAGAATATATATTGTATGTCGCCCGTTTTTTTGCGTTGCACTGTTGTCCGAAAGCGACTGTTTATAGGTTAAGGGGTGCGAGGGGAAATGCAAAAAAAAAGAGATCTTTCAAAAAGAAAAATCTCTTTTAAATAGCGTACTTAATGAATACTACTTTATTCCGGATAAAATGCGGTACAAATAAACTCGAATTCCGGCGGTAACTTTTTAACTCCGACGACAACGGCAATGCCACGGGCTGCGAGTTCATACAGTCGCTGTGTGGTAATAGGGCTTGCTCTGAAGTTGTACAAGTCGGCGATGACGAAATAGGCATTCGGCAAATCAATATCGTGTACCGACCGCTTTATGAGCTTGCCGGCGTCGGTCGGAGTGATGGCAAAGCCGAGACGGACTATCAGCCGCTTCAACATGCGATTGCGGACAACCGGGTCAGGACTTATTACTACCATGATTTTATTACTTTTTTCCATACCATCTTTGTATTGCGCTGTAATTTATTTCTTTTTCCGGATCTTCCTTGATATGTCTTATATGCAGATAATGATCATCAAACTCCCAAAACTCTTTAATAGTATTATTCTCAAGCATGAATAAACACGCACATTTAATAAATGCTGATAACAAATGTTCTTTTTTTACCAAGGTAAAAATATCAATCCATACGGGTTTAAAAAATGTACCGGAAGGTAGTCCCTTAAGTCTCGTATATACATCTGCTTTAAATTGAAGAAATTTCGAGCCATATTGTTCCACAAAAGCATCTATTTCCTTTTTGTCAGTAAGGCGATATATACGATTATCAGACTCCATTTTTATAATAATTCTTCGTTACCTTCTATAAAATCGGTTAACTCATTGTTTGTTGCAGCATCAGATACGAAATTATCGTCCCCGATGGTGAAATACTCGACTCCGGAAGATTTGTCATCGATTACCGGATTGCCGTCCTTATCGAGATAGATCGGCAGTCCGGTGATGCGGTCATACTTCTGCGGATTGAACAGGTAACCTTTATATTCACAATATTTGATAATACGGCGTTTGAAAGCGGTAGGAGAGCAATATTTGCGCTGCTCCGGGACATAGGTCAGAAAAGCGTCGTACAGTTCCTTGCGGACGAGCTGGACGTTCCGCTTCGCCGGATCGGAAAAATACTCTTCCGCCCATGACAGGAATTCCTCGGTCATCTCCTGCCGGAGCTTGCGGATCTCAATGCGTTCACCCGGAGAGTCGACATATCCGTGTTTCAGATACAATTGTACGCATGTAGCAAGCAAGTTCCAGAAGAGATTCCACTGCTCGAAATCCCACTCGTCAAAGAAAAGCTGACCGAAGTCATCGAGAGGTGAGAAGTTATCGTTGTAATAATCTGAAAAGGCGATAATCCATTGACGGGCACGGAAAGAAGAGCCGTCGCCCTTGAGGGCGTGGTTGGTGGTGATGTATATCTTGGGCGATTGCGAGAAAGGAAAAGTGCAACGGCGTCCACCTTTATAGTTTACTGTCCAGTCTCCGGTGATGTTGGCAAAAAGAAATTCCAAATCGAATCCTGCCCGTACGTCATCGATAAAGACGACCTTCGTCTTTTCCGTCACTTCGTCCCAAAGGAAATTGTCTTTCGCCAACTCTGAGTTCTTTCCATTGATCACCACCGATTTGCGGACATGCTTGAACGCCTCTCCTACCAAGGATTTCCCTGAACGTCCGTTACTGGCCCCGACTTCGCTCTGCTTACCGTCCATCGCCACCACCGCCCGGGCGTTGGCTTTATCTTTGCAGTCCATCAGCATATAACCGATAGCACAAAGTTTAGAGACCAAATGGACGATATTCTCATACTCTTCGTCCGTGTCCAGCGTTATATTGCAGTTCCCTTCATCGATCATCCTCTTTTTGCGCCAGGTAAAATTGGAGGTATTGACCAAAAATTGCAGAAAGTTGCACCGTTGCCCTTCCGGAGAAATGATATAAGACCATTTGCCCTCCGCATCTTGCGAGACCTGTATAAGAGGAGACTTGAGCAGCGTTACGGACGATTCGTTGCGCTCGTCTTTCCAGATATGGTTCGATATGTTGGAGTAATGCAGCTCTTTGACACCATCCTGAACAATTTCCCAACAAATATTAGAAAAATAGAACATCTGCTTATCCCGTTCGGGTTTAGTGAAATTCGGGACGATAAAGGGCAATCCGGAAAGCTTATCCGGGCCGAGGTATTGAGGCCCGCCTTTGATGATCATTTCCAAGACATCTTCCGGAGCATTCATTTCGGTAAACTCCTCCAGATAGTCGCGTATCTCCCAAGGCTGTACGGTGGTGACGGTAGGCGGATCGAGATGTATCCAGTCAAAGGTATTGTCCAACCGTTGATACCGTCCGAATCCCCTATTGTGAAGAAAGATACGGGAACGCTTGTATTTAAATTCGTATGTGATGCGGGTATTGCCGTCCCTGTCACGTTTTTCGATTTCGTCCCAATACTTCTCATCGCTTTCGATGGGCTGTGCGCTTTCCAGCTCCCCTTTATCGTTGAATCTCCACCGGTTGCGCCCGATCAGGAACTCGGGCAGGTCTTTAAGAATATCTTTATGAAGTCTGGCGAATTCGTTCGGTGAATGCAGACACCAGAGTTCTTCCAGCTTGTAGTCAGTGCAGGTTGTTATCTTATGAAACTGTACATACTTACCGGCCAAGTCTTTCTCATTCATGCAGTAATCGATGTCCTCGAGCAGCTCGTTTTCCTTACCCGACAAAGTGTTGGCCAAAAGATCATCGATACCTTTGTCCTGTGCCGGATTTTTTCGGACATGGCCGAAATAAATCTCAACGTAAAGTTCCCGGTTTTTCAGTGAACGGAAATACTCCCGGAAGTTCTTGACGGCGTAAAAGAAATTTCGTGGACGTTTGTCGACCCGGTCGTTTATCTTGATGTTGGCCGAGATATCCTGCCAGTCGCTGTCTAAAAGAAAGACGACCTCCTGTACCTTACAGACGGATATGATTTTGATAATATCTTCCGGCAAGCGTTTGTTGGTGGCAATATTGCCGATACCCGAAATGGCAACGCTCATAATACCGTGTTTACAGGCTTTTTCAGCTTTCTTTTCTCCTTCTTGGATAAACAGCCGGGGAATGGGCTCGGCTTTACGATATCTCTCCCGGATGTGTTCGGGAATATAAACGTATGTCGCCGCTCCGTATGGAGATTTATATTTAAACGGCTTGCCCTCTTTGTCCAGATGTTCGTCGGGAAATTGCCAACGGATACGGAAATATTCTTTAGTCTTGCCCGTCAACCGGCCTTTGGCATCTTTCTGTTCGTAGGTAATTGGTAGCCCCTCCAGGTCATAATAGGCAATGACTGCATCATCTCCGGTGCGGTCGATATTACCGTGACTGTCGACCGTACCGGCAAAGAAGGTCGGAGACAGAGCAACGGTCTTATTCTTGTCTTGATGAAATACTTTGGCCGTAACATCCTCAAACGTCAGACCCGACTCTTGAAGCATCCGGGCACAGTAGCTTTGCCGAGCCGATCCGTCTTTCTTTTTCCCTCTGGAGATTTTGTCCTTCAGCTTTTTCTTTGGTTCTCTTTTAGGCGGTTCGGAAAGCAGGATATTAAAGTAATCGGCCAGCCATTTCAGGGCATCGGGGAACGAATAATTCTTCCCTTTCATCAGGTAATCGATAGGTGTCTTTCCGGAGATTTGCTGGCATTTGTGGCAACGGAATACCCGTTTGTTTTCATTGATCCCGAACTTGTCCGACCCGCAAATGGGACAAGTCCCGAAAAGGTCTTGACCCGTACCGTGCTTACTCAAAGTGGTAAACTGACCGATCACTTCGGCCAGTTTATCAGAAGTACGGTCTAAAATCTTTTTCTTATCATCTTCGCTTATATACATAGTGCATGAGTAGATTTTCGTTTTCTGTTTTCAGTTTATGAAAGAGTGATTTCTTGGTTTTCAACCTTTTCACAAAGTATTCCGGCAAGGTTTCGCAACGAATATGCCTTGTGGTGTATGACACGACCGGAATGCATCCATACTCGGGCATAGAAACGGATGCCACAATCCTTGATTTTGATTCGACGGATGCCGGGATATTCAGAAAGCATCGCATTGCAGAGTGACTGGCGCATAGTTGCTGAATCGGATGACTTGCGACGGCGTTTGCCAAATGGGGTGTAGTAACGTAGGGTGTTGCTGTCCAAAGAAAGGATAAAGAAGCGGATGCCCGTTTCGTGGGCCGACGTTGCCGTACGGGTACTATTGTTCACCGCATTGCAAATTACATCTGTTCTTGCCATTAACGAGAATGTATTTGAAATGTTTAGATACAAAGAAGGCTGTCGCCTCCCAGTTCCGGCAAGAACAAGTATACAATCTATAAAGAAGGGATACTCTCGTATGGGAATTGACAGCCTTATATCTTTAGATACAATGCTTCCGATAGGACATAAAAAAGCCCTTCT
>CDYK01009742.1_pt1 | contig 36201 bp, 44 predicted proteins | sample 554841 | NCBI WGS metagenome assembly CDYK01 (sample SAMEA3182102, study PRJEB8094) | gut metagenome | biome: human; feature: gut; material: Stool; isolation source: human stools | place: Canada | collected 2013-02-18
AAACCATTGTTCCATTGTTTACAAATCAGTGGGACCCCCGGCCCCAAAAGTTGGTCAAACCATTGTTCCATTGTTTATTGGCAAAAATCTCGACAGTCCCCCCCCCTAAAATCCGGGGGACCCCTATTGTTTATTGTTTATTGTTCCAGTGGAAAAAATCCCAAATCATTGATAATCAATCACTTAAATTAAAACAGCAGTAAACAATGAGAAACAATAATAAACAATCATTGTTTCTCGATAATCGATTGAATATCAATGATTTAGGCCCTTGTAAACAATGTAAACAATAATTTAGGAGGAAAACCTGAATAGGAAATATAAGGGAAATTATGACCAATTTAGGAAATGAAAAATCACAAAATAGAGTGCACAGAAACATTGTTTACATTGTTTCTCGAGAGGAGAATTGGGGACCTAATCAATTGAATATCAATCACTTAGGTGAGAAACAATAAGAAATTTTATTGTTTACTACTGGTCAAATATTGTTTATTATGGAAAAAACTGAGAAATTGGGGCTACCCCCAACTGGGAAACTTGGAGTGTTCCGGCGATGGCTGGGGATCTATTCAAAAGAGGAGCGGGAGGTCCTGGACTACGCCCGCAAATTGAAAAAGACAACCATGCAAATAGCACGGGGTCAGCTGACTCTGTTATCCCGTCCGGAATGGATGCGGCACGAGGACTGGGTTGAGGTCCGCAAACTACAAAACAAATTAGAAAGGAGGCGTAGAAAATGATTGCAATTTACCTGTTGGCCATCATCGGCCTGTTCGCGATTTTCGGCGGGATCCGCCAATGGTGGAATAGTCCCAAACGGATATTGAGCCGATCCATCAAGCAGATGGAGAGAACGGAGAGACGGATCCAAAAGTTCAAAAAAGAAGTCTTAGACGAGTAGAATTGGTCCAGTAGAATTGGTAGAGTCAGTAGAACTGACAGAGTCAGTAGAACTGACAGAGTCAGTAGAACTGACAGAGTCAGTAGAACTGGTGCCAAATTGGTCCAGTAGAATTGGTGCCAAATTGGAACTTCTCCCGACCCACAAATACTGGATGGCACTCGCGTATACGGAAATTAAAACCAAACAAGCATGAAAGCAAAACACTTTAAGCAGCTCGGGAAAAACTGGGCTTTGTACTCGGAAGTCAATACCAAGTACTGTAATTGGACCCCATCCATCGCAACGGTCCACGAAGGCATGATTTGGCCGAACGGCATTTCGGTCAAGTTCCTGTGGTTCGGCGTGACCCTCATTCGCGTAAGCGAATAAATCAAAGATCCCCGGGGCCAAACGCTCCGGGGATTGTTGTGCAGAAATAAATTTTTAATTTGTATAAGGTTTAATTATATTTGAGGCATGGCACGAAGTACATATAAAATGAGTCCGCTCGCCTATATGGAGGAGGGACAGAAAAGGCGAGACGCCGGAGATTTTGTAAAGCCCACCGATGCGGAGGAGCTTTATTTTGCATTCATTGAGTATTGCAAATTCATGAAGGATAACTATTTCTCCCAGACTCACAAGAATAAGAATGGCGACGACTGCAGCGTCTACATTTCCCGCCCGATGACCATCGAGTCATTCAGGCTGTTCGCTGGGATCAATCCTGTTGAGTACGGGGAACTCACGGGGGATCCGGTAGCAGCTGCAATTGGTGGCACCATCGAGGACGCCATCAATTCCCAGCAAATTGAGGGAGCCCTGGTTGGCAAGTACGCTGCCAGCCTCATCCAGGTGCTTCAAGGACGCAAGACAAATGTCAACCTGACGGGAGGCATCACTCTCGAACAGATAACAGGAATGGAGGTAAAATAAAATGGGACGCCGGCTTCAATTTGACACCAAAGGCAACGAGAAGCAGAAGGAAGTGGCTCGACTATGGCTTGATGACTCAGTCACTGACATTCTGTATGCTGGCACGAAAGGTGCTGGCAAATCCTACCTCGGGTGTTCCTTGATAGCCGGCGATGCCCTCACCTATCCGGAGACATTTTATTTTATTGCGCGTAAGACGGCCGCCGACTTAGTTCGATACACCATCCCCTCTCTCTACGAGGTATTCGCCCATTGGGGTATCACGGAGGACTATTACCACTTCAATGGTCAATACAATTTCTTCGAGTTGTACAATAAAAGCCGCATCTACCTCATCGATGCCAAGTATAACCCCAGTGACCCCATGTATGAGAGGTTCGGTTCCATGCAGATGACTCGGGGATGGATCGAAGAGGGTGGCGAGTTTATCCGCGAGGCGAAGACCAACCTCCAGGCTTCTATCGGTCGATGGAAGAATGACGTCTACAAGCTGGCTCCCAAACTCCTCATCACCTGCAACCCGTCCAACAATTTCCTCTACACGGACTACTACAAGCCATGGAAGGAGAACAAGCTGCCTCCTTGGCGTCGGTTCGTCAAAGCTCTGCCCCAGGACAACAAGACTCTCCCAGACACGTACATTGAGGGGCTTCTCCGGAACCTGACCCAGTCGCAGATCGAGCGACTGGTCTTTGGCAACTGGGAGTATGACGATGACCCGAATTGGCTGGTCGACTATGATGCAGTGTGCGACATGTTCAGCAATGAGTTCGTACTCCCGACGGGCAATCGGTTCATTAGCACTGACCTTGCCGGGAAAGGTAGAGACAGTTGGGTGGTTGGAACCTGGGACGGCATGGTCTGTCGGATCCCCATCGCCAAAGGCTTCTCGGAAGGCAAGGAGATGGAGGAGAAGATCGCCAAATTGGCCACCGGTCTGAAAGTCCCCCGGTCCAGCATCGTCTCTGACGCTGACGGACTTGGGTTCTACTTGGAGAGCTACCTGAAAGGCATCCGGGAGTTTCATGGAGGACAGTCAGCCATTGACTCCAAGACGTACAACAACATCAAGTCGGAGTGCGCATTCAAGCTGGCGGAGCTCATCAACAAGCGCCAGATCCACATCATCTGCTCTCCCGAAGTTCAGGAGAAAATCAAGCAGGAGATGACGGTGCTCAAGTCCAAGAACACGAACTCCGCTGAGCAGAAGCGAGAGCTCATCTCCAAGGACACCATGAAGCAGCTCCTCGGTAGGTCACCGGACTTCCTGGACATGCTCATCATGCGAATGATATTCGAGATCAAGCCGAAGGCGACTGGCATGAAGTCCGCCAAAATAATAATCCCCACAAAACGATGATACTGGACATCATAACCCTCATCCGCGACATAGTCAAGATGGTCAATCCTCTGGCCGTCTTTGAGTGTGACCAGGCTCGAATGCTGAACGTCAAAGTAGACACGATGGAAAGATTCGTAACAGACTCGGACGGCAATCGGGTATCGTCCGACTTCGTCTATGTTGAGGAACCTACCACTGGCTACTACGATACCCCGTACCGGGGCTACCCAACTCAGCGTACCATCATGCAGGTCTACTTCTGCAAGTTTGAGCCGATGGCCAATGATGCCTACAAAGGCGATACGAAGTTCAGCAAGAATTCACCCACTGTCGGACGACTGGAGTTGAAGAGCCAAATCGAGGAGCAGATGGTCAGGCCTTTCCTCTACTTGCTCAAGACCTCTCAGCTGGTCAAGCAATATCCGGAAATCATGAACACTGTCCGGGTGCTGTACCCGTCTTCCAGGTTTGACGCCAATGAGGTAAGCGTTGGGCTGGAGTTCACCCTCAAACAGGACTGGTGCATTGAACTGTACAAGAACAAGATCTGGCGCCCCTTCCTCGAAGTGGTAAAGCCCGGGTTTGACTTGTCGGGGCACACTCTATTCTTTGACCGACAGGACTTGCCCATGCCGGTCTCTCCCCCGGACTATTTACAAGCTCTGTTCAATTCAGAGGGTCTCCCGCTACTGGTATTCGCCATCACGCGACCAGAGAACTCAGTGAACTTTGTTTCACAAAGCTTTATTGGTGAAACCGGGGACGTTGTTGTAGACTTAGCATGGACCAGAGAGGACGGGTGGAAGAAGTCGAGTGTGACATATCCTGACCTTAGCCACGGGACTGAGCACGTAGTCAGTTCAATAGTGGAGCTCCGGGACATTCCAGAACCATACTGGAGTCTCAAACACTGCTACATAAAATGATACAGCGAATCGACATACAAGGCGGTCAGATGACGTTCGGCCAACGCATAGAGCTTGGTCGGATCATCACTGACAAGGAGATGACCGACATTGACAAGATGAAGGAAGGCATGCAATGTCTCGGCGTCAAATGGAGTCTCAGGAACACCTCCGAAATTGTCGAGTACTGGTATGAGGTTCTTCTGGGCATTAAATATTGGATCGAGCGAGAACAGACTGAGCTCAAGTACGAGCCCAGTGCCGAGGAAAAGGCAGCCGGCATTGCTCAATTCTCTTTGGTGGTTGGCGAGATGGCCACCATCACTGCACTGGCCAAGGACTACTCGAAAGACCCGGATGAGATTCTGGAATGGAAATACGGGAAGGTGTACAACCTCCTTTTCACCAACTTGCAGAGTCACCTCTTCCGGGAGCGACTGAACAAGGAACTGGAGTGTAAGGCTCAGCAGAAAGCCAATGCTCGCAAACCCAGAAACAAATGGCGGTAGGACTGGAACAGATATTGGCTGAGGGTCTCACCCAGATGAGGGACGAGATCATCCGGGCATCACAGGACGCCGGGCAGGAAGCCTCCGGCAGAACCTATGCTCAGATAACAGTCCAGACGGGACGAGAAGGGGAAACAGTTTGGGGAACGATCGAAGCTCCAAACTACTTCTACACTCTCATCCGGGGACGAGGTCCTGGAAAGATCCCCGCCAATTTGGGACAGATCATCATGGAGTGGGCAAAGCTCAAAGGCATCACATTCTCGGATCCCAAGGACCTGGTCCGATTCGGGAATGCCACTGCATGGAAGATAAAACGAGAAGGCTCAGAGCTTTACCGCAATCACATTTACGTTGACTTGGTCGACACTCCCGCTGATAACTTCGAGGAGTACCTGGCTCAGCATTTGGACAAGACAATGGAGGTCCTCATTGAAGAGGCATTCACTCCTGACAACAATATGGACCACGGATATATAATATAACGCGATATGGCAATTACCAATCAACCGGCTGAGGATTCTTTATACTCAGCATATTCGCAAATACCAGTTGTGACCGACAACTCAACACCTGGGCTTGAGGTCAAGACTCAGAACTTTGGCGAGGACAATATGGTCTCGTTGAACATTATAGACAATGAGGCGGTCGAAGTACTTGATAATAGTGGAGGTAGTAGTAACGACTATTCTGTGAAGTTTCCTCTCCGTAGAAAGGTGGTACCCGGGGAATGGTATGCTTTTAGGGTTTCTAGCGGGGCTGGAGTGGGTGCCACTTCACTCACCGTTGCTTTGTTCCAGGGAACCAGTTCGGGTAATCTTACCACTGTGATTGCTAAAACAAATATACCAATTGGTGACAACATGACGTGGAAGGTTCAGGTACCGGCCATTGTTACAGCAGGATCCCCCCGCGATTTCCTTATCATTTTTGCAGGTATTGAAGGAGCAACAGCTGGAGTGAAGGTTACTCTCACAGGTATGAGTTTGGCCTACGGGAATAACTTTGTCGGCTATAGCCCCAGTCCAGTTAAAGCAGCGAACTCACTAACTGAAAGCATCGACATCTACAGAGACTCGGGATTTGGGACGACGAAGAAATACGACCTCAGGTTCTTGGCAAAAGCCGGATTCCGGGACGACAGCTTGAGAACATTTCCGTACATAAACCAATCCATCGGCTTTGCCATTGACTACAGTCTCATATCGGCATATGCTTACAGAGTCATCGGCGAACAAAGCTTCAATGTTCGATATGCCTCCCGGGGAGTTAGGGCTCGAGGCTACAACGCTAATTTCACCGGGTCAGGCTTAGGACTCGTACTGACTGACCGGGTTCCTGACAACGACAGGAATCTGTATGTAAAAAAATACTTCGGGTATCCGTACTACGTCACCCTATTCCCGAGAGGGTTTTTGGGGTCACCATCTATCATTACATCGGTCGACGTTCGGGTTAAACTTAATAAGGTTGCCGAAAAACAATTTGATATTTCTACCCGACTCAATATCCCCCTTGTGTACGAATTTGAGACTACGGTTAGTAATGATGCAAACTACATAAAATTCAGACTTTCTAGAGGAGCAGACCCTTCTCAAGCATGGAACATCATATTCATCGATACGGAGAGACCTTGCAACCCATTCTACATTCGCTGGATAAACCGGAAAGGCGGATGGGACACTTACATGTTTGAGCAACACAAGAAGTATACGCAGGAGGTTGACCGGGGAGACCAATACGTATTAGCGAATTCCAAAGGCCCCTATGCCTCACAGACGAGAGGCGAGTTAGCTCCGGAGTTTAAGAACATAGTCCAAGCAGGAGCAGAACAGCTTGATGAGAACGACTTCAACTTGCTCAAAGGAATTGCTCTCTCGCCTCTTGTTCAAAGGTACAACTTCTCAGTCAAGGCATGGCAACGAGTCCTAGTAAATGACACGGACTTAACTTGGGACACCAAGACTCCCAGGAACACTGTTAGCTACGAGTTCCAGCTTATTGACGAACAAACTCAGTGGTAATATGAACTACGAACTACTCATGAAAGGCATTGACGGCGAGGTCTGGTCCCTGGACCTCCCGCTGGATGCTCCTGCGATGAATTACCAGATCAACAATCTGGCGGAGCTGAAAGACAGGAATGCCTCGTACTCCCAGCGGATCAGTCTGCCCAGGACGACCCATAACGAGCAAGCATTCCGATTCAGTTTTGTAGTTGGCTCAGATTCGGGTGTGCCATACATGAGGTTTCCTTGCCAACTATTCTATGAGGGAGCACTCATATCCCCGGCTGGAGCAGTATTGAACATCGTAGACGTATCAGATACATCGATCGGGGTCCAGATCCTCGGGGCAACCGTTGACCTGTTCGACACACTAAACAACACTGACGCGAAGGACCCTGGGGATGGTATGTTCCTCTTCAAGTGGTACACGGACACAATGGGACAGACTGAGCGATACCTCTCCGGCCCCGAAGGGGTTAAAGTCCTGTACTTTTGGCTGTATGCAACTCTGCAAAAGAACCCGAACTTCCCCCCTTTCGCCATGGAGGCAATCAGGCAAGTCAGTGAGTTGGACAAGTTCTACCCCCACCTCAACTGGTATGACTTGGTGACATGGATCTTCGATCGAGCAGGCTACAGTCTCGAGACCGACGTGGACCCCGTCGACCGAGCCGAAATGTTTTTGCCTTGCACTTACCCCGTTTTGGCAGACAACCCCAAGGCTCCGAAAGCATCCGGAATTGGCTGGATCCGGAATCCCGTGGTTGGCACCCCCACCGGGGTGATATGGAAAGGCTCCCCCGGGGTAACTCTTAGTGACCCGGTCGCCGGACGTTTGACTATAGGCCCCGGATCCGGAACATTCAGCTGGATGACTCTATGGGACACGACCATCACGTTTAGATTCTCGTGGTCCAATATTTCTGCCATCCAAAAGAGTAGTGTGGCAGTCAAAGTTACCCACTACAAGAACGACGGAACCAGTGTTGTAGTGTTGACAAGGTCCTGGTCATCGGGGTCTTCTGGCAGCGCTTCGGTCGACATCCAGATGGAGGCAGGGGAGCACATACTGGTGTCTGGAACTCTCGCCATAGTCACTAACCCTGTCAGTTCGTTTGACCTGAGATTTCCGGTCAGCATTACTGCTCCTCCTGTGCCTGAAACTTCACCAGGGGATAAGCCCCAACCCGGACTAACCTATGACCTCCTGGCCTCTACTGGATTCAAAAGCTTGGGGGACATAGTCAAAGCATTTGTCCAGCTGTTTGGTCTAACCGTCGACGTTAATCCCGCCACAAAGGTAGCAAGAGCATACTCTATTCGGGAGTTTTACAACAGACAAAGTTCGTCCGGGAAGAATTGGTCTGACAAGCTGATAAAAGGAAAGGACACCAAACTTACGTTCCAATTGTCCAGCTATGCCCAGTCCAACGAGATGAAGTTAGAGGATAATAAGGACAACAACGTTACTGACTCGTACAAGTTCAGCATCCCGGACGTCAACCTCCAGCCCACCAAACTCCTGTTCCAAATTGGGTTCTTGGCAGGGCTCAACCAAAGCCTCTATGATGCGGACATTACAAATAATACTCATACACTTGCTAACTACCCTATCTGGACCATCAATAGAGATCGGATGGAGAACGGGAAAGTGACCGAGACGACTTGGGAGTACAATGTTCTAAGTAAGCCGATGGTCGTCCACATAAATAGGTCTGACTATATGCGGCCCAAGGTGAAGGTAGGCCACACCCTTACCCAGGTACGACTATACACGGCGTATTTCAAAAAATTGAAATACTACGTTCCTAAGTACTACGGCAAGCTCATCAACAATATACTCAAAAGACCAAAGACCCTACAGGTCCAAATTCTTTTGGACTCGCTCGACATTCAAAGTCTGGACTTGTTCAACCCGATATGGCTGGAAGAGCATGGGTTCTGGTTCTACGTTTCGAAAATAAACAACTTCCAAGCTGGAAAGATATCCAAAGTAGACCTAATACGAATGTGATATGGCCGAAGAACAGAAAAATACAATTTACAACGTCCGTGTAACAGCTGAGGATGCCCTCAAGACGTTAGCCGAATTGAAACTCCGATCCCAGGAGTTGAGAGACCAGCAGAAGGCTCTCGGCAAAGTAACTGGGGAGAATGCTCAAGAATACTATGCGCTTGACAACCAGATCAAGGCAATCAACAGCGAGGCGAACAAGTACCAGAAGCAAATCCAGAACAACATTAAGCTCCAGAACCAACAGGAGGCAAGTTTAGCAAAACTTAGAACCCAGCTGGCTTTGGACAATGCCGAGTTTGCAGAGCTGGGCAACTCAATGCAGGACGCGGCTCGTAAAGCCGAGCTCGGCAAGCGCATTGCAGAAACCACCGAGGAGCTCAAAGCTCAGGAGGAGGCACTCGGGGACTATCGCCGGTCAGTTGGTAACTACGAGAAGGCAACGGATAACCTGAAACAGGAGCTCAACGACTTGACCGACACTCTGATCCGGATGGCTCAAGCCGGGGATACGAGTTCAGCATCCTTCAAGGAGATGGTCAAGCGAGCTGGGGAGCTCAAGGCGGCAGAGGACACGGTCAATACAGCCATCGACCAGACTGGACGAGGAATCGACACACTGGTCGCTGTCACGGATGCAACTTCGGCAATCACTTCCGTCTACGGTTTATGGACCACAGCCACTCAGGTACTGGGGAGCGAGAACGAGGAGCTCAATGCTACCATGACGAAGATGATAACCATCATCACGGCTCTTTCCTCTTTGTCTTCTCTCCAAGCAGCTCTCTCCAAGACCGAAGCCACTTATCGAGCTGCATCTAACTTGGTTCAGCTGGTTGGCATCAACCAGACTCTCGCCGAGACGAAAGCGATAGCTGCTAAAAATGCCGTACAAGGAGCTAGCAACATCCTCACCAAAGCAGCAGCAGCTGCCACATGGCTTTGGAACGCGGCTTTGGCTGCCAACCCCGTTGTATTGGTGGCAGCAGCAGTGGGCGGATTGGTGGCTGGAGTGGTTGCTCTTACGAACGCATTTAACAGTAATACGGAAGTTCAAGAGAGAGCAACCCGGGCAATGGAGGCATACAATCGAGCTGCCGAAGCCTCCACGTATGTACTGGATCAGATCGAGACCAAGCGGAACACTCTGTCCAAAGCCGAGGAGATCCGGGGCAAGAGAGAAATAGAAAATCTCAAAGCCAATCATGCCACGTCGGAACAGATCGCCGAAGCTCAGCTCAAAACAGCCAACAAGCTCCGCGAGATTGAGATGAGTGCAGCTCGTCAAAGACAGATGGCTGCAATGGATGAGTTCGACTCCTTGAAGAAGGTGATTGCAGCCAAGGAGGAGGAGCTCAACACATGGTCAGGAAGCTTGGCCAAATACAAGGAGGCCAAAAAGGAACTCGACGATTTGAAAGGCCGATACCAAGAACTGTTCCGGACAATCGAGAATGAAGGAGCCGCAATTGCTAACTTGGCTCTTGAGACTGCAATAGCCAACCGGGAGGCTCAGCAGGCCATTGCCGATAAGGCTCTGGAGGTTGCTTTGAAGAACTCGGAAGCCATGCAGAAGATCCGGGAAGACGATCTCAGGTTCCAAACAACATTCCAGTCTACGAACATTGCCATCCGGATGGAGTATGAGAAAAAGCTCTACAAGGCAGCTCAGGATGGAGCCCGGGAACGTCTGGCTCTCCAGAAAGCTCACGGCAAAATTACTAATAAGGAGTATCAGACGGCTCTGAATGCCATGGCTCGGTCTGACAAGCAGTTCTACGAGAACCAAGCCAAACAGCTCAATGACTACCTTGCGGGGGTGAGAGCAAACATATTGGCTGTAGCTTCCGGAGGCACAGTCGATATGCAGATTGCTCAGGTTACTCAGAAGTACCAGGACGCCATGAAGGAGCTGGCCAACATTCAGTCTCCCCAGTTCGTGAGAGGTATGAGCGAGGAGGAATACCAGAAAGAGTATGCCGCTTATGAGCAGTTCCTGGTCAACAGAGCCGAACTCGAGAAACAGATTCAGCAGAACCTCCAGGATGAAATCAAAAAGATCCGCGAGGACGCTACCAAACAGCAACTTGACCGGTTCAACCAAACTCTAAACGAACAGTATGCCGAGGACCTCTCAAAGGCAGCGGACAACGAAAGGAAGAAGCTGGAGCTCGAGAATGAGATGCTCCAGAAGCAAATCGAAGCCAGGAAAGCTGCCGGGGAGAAAACCTATGAGCAGGAGGCCCAGCTCCGAGCCAACAATCTTCGTCTCCAGCAAATGGACCTCGACAAGGAGCTCGCTCAAGCCGAGTTAAATCACAAGTCCAAGTATGAGATCAGGAAAAGGTATCTGGAGGCAGAGTTGGCAGCAGCTCAAGGAAACGAGGACGCCATTGCTCAGATCCAACTCGAGATGGCCGAGAACGAGGAGTCTTTATGGGAGGAGCGAATCGAGAAGCTCCAGGAGTATGCCGGAATAGCATCTAGCTTCGCCACTGCTTTCAACGATTTGGCCAGTGCTCTCGGGGAGCGTCGGGCTCAGGAGGTAGAAGAACAATACAGCCGGGAGGAGCAGGCATTGGCAAACATGTACGCTAATGGTCAAATCACGGAGGCCCAGTACAACGAGAAGAAAGTCAAGATGGAGAAACAGAAGGAGAAGGAGTTGGCCAAAATCGAACGGGAACAAGCTATCCGGGAGAGGGCAATGGGATCCTTCGAGATTGGCATCAATACTGCCATCTCCATCATGGCATCGGCTAAAATGGGATTCCCTTTGGCTATCCCGTTCATTGCAGCAGCTGCGGCTTTGGGAGCAGTTCAGATGGCAGCTCTTTGGGCAGCTCCTCTGCCGAAAGCCGCAAGAGGTAAATACATTGAGGGACCCAGTCATGCCGCTGGAGGAGTGCACATTGAGGCGGAAGGAGGCGAGACCATCATTAACAAGAAGTCGAGCCGCATGTTCCTGCCTCTTCTGTCAGCCATAAACGAACTCGGTGGCGGAGTACCGTTCACTAAAGTTGGATCGGACGGGGGATATGCTATCCGATCATTCGCTGAGGCGTCGGAACCTATGAATCGGCTTGACATGGAGAGAGCGATTCGGAAAGCATTTGGCCAGGTGAGAGTGATTGCTACAATCGAAGATATTCGGAGGGAAGATGCTAACTACATGCAGATTCAGGACCGGGCTAATTTTTAAATAGTCCAGCACAAATAGTATTTCAATATCTATTAGGAATAATTATATTTGTATCGAAATAATTTGGCACATGATATTCATCAACTTAAAAGGCGCAATTGACTCCGAAGAGAATCGGGTCATGGTGGAGCTTTGGGGAGGGACCTCAGAGATCTGTTCCGTGGAGACATTCCGCCGGGTACTTGATGAACACCCCGATGAACAGGAGGTGTGCATCAACATTGACTGTGACGGGGGCTCTGTTGAGGAGGGCTTCAAGATTTATGACCTTCTTCGCATGAGTGGGAGGACTATATACACAAATATTGTCGGGGGATGCCACTCGATGGCAGTGTGCATCCTGTTGGCAGCTCCGGCAGAGAACCGGTCGGCAAACAGAAATTGCCGGGCACTCATCCATCGGGTATACATGCCGGTCGGGGATTGGCTCACTTCCGACGATGCTCGTAGCATTGCCGAGGAGCTTGCTCTGGAGGAGGAGGCTATTCTTGACGTGTATGTCGAGAGAACAGGTCAGGACCGGGAACGGCTCCGCAATGTCATGCATGAGGAACGCATCCATGATGCCAAATCACTTCTTGATTTGGGATTCATTTCCAAAATCAATTCATACAACACAAACCAAATTTTTAATGCTATGGCAAAAAACGAAAAAAACGAAAAAAGCGCTTATGGGAAGTTCATGAGCAAGGTCAAGGCATTCCGGAATGGCAAGAAAGGCGCTCCCGCCAACTTCGACTATCTGGATGCTGAGGGCCAGGTCGTTCTCCAGACCGTAGGTGAAGAGGACAATCTGGCCGAAGGTGTAGAGGCAACTCTCGCCAACGGCGAGACGTCGGGCACTGTCGTTCTGGAAGACGGTCGGGTGGTTACTGTCGAGGACAACATCGTCACCAGCATCGAGATGGAGGACACCGAGTCTCTCGAGGACCGCGTTGAAGCACTGGAGGCGATGCTCGACGAGGCAACGAACCTCATCGAGGAGCAGGAGAACGAACTCCGCAACCTCCGTGGTAGCAACTACCGCCCGAAGAACCGCAAGACGGTTCTGCCCGGAGGCAAGAAGCCCGAACTCTCGGCAGCTGACCTCAAGAACGAAGCTCGCGAAAAGCTCCAGAAGGTCAACGCTGCCAAAAAGATTCTCAAGTAGTCAAACTCAAAAACTTTAAGAACTATGGCAGCTAAAAATGGCGGATTTCTTGACATGGACAAGTTCACTTTTTGTGGACGTGTCATTCAGGCAATCTCGGAGATGATTATGGAGGACACCATTCAGGGTCCTGACATCAACTCCATTCACACAGTCTTCCCCGACATCGTCACTAACACCGAGGTGGGTTACATCGGCGAGGGCGGCATGGTCGGCGTGGTCAACACCGGGTGTAACCCGACTCCTCAGCCGTGGAACATCAACACCCGCAAGCTGAAGTGGGAGCCCGGTGTCTGGGAGATCCTTCTGTCCCAGTGTTACACTGACCTCCAACAGTCGGCAACTATTTACTCTCTCCGCACCGGCGTCGACATTCCGGACTTCACGGATACGGACTACATGAACATCGTCATTGAGGTTCTGGAGCGCTCCATTATGGATTTCTGGTACCGCCTGTTCTGGTTCAACGACAAGGACGCCAAGAACGTTGCCGACAACGGTATCATTACGGATGGTCTCGACCTGAAATTTTTCACCATCATCAATGGTTTCTGGAAACAGATTACCACCCAGGTTACAGCCAATCCGTCCCAGCGCGGAGCAACAATTACGGAAAATACCGGGGCATCTTACGCAGCTCAGAAGCTTACTCCGGCCAAGGCCAAGGAATACATTCAGTCGGTCGTGTTCAGTGCCCCGCTTCTGCTCCGTCAGCAGTCTGACAAATTTATCCTCGTTACCCAGTCTGTCTACGATGCCTATCAGCAGTCTCTTATGGACGCTTGCTGCCTCGAGTCGGCTCGCTTGGCTCTGCTGAATGGCATGGAGGCTCTCAGCTTCAATGGCATCCCTGTCATCGCAATGCCCATCTGGGACAAGATCATCGCTACGTCGGAAGACACTGGCACGAAGCTCAACAACCCCCATCGAATTCTCTTCACCTCGAAGAGCGTGCTCGGCATAGGTGTTGATGCAATCGACAGCTTCGAGAAGATGCGGATCTGGTACGAATACAAAGACCGCGTAGTCTACGTAGAACTCATGGGCCGGGCGGATGCCAAGCTCACTAACCCGGATCTGTTCTCGGTAGGTATCTAATCCTTAAAAATCTAAGAAAATGGCAGGACTTGATTGTTCTAAAATCAAAACAGGATTCATCAACCAGGTGTGTGGTAAGCCGGCAATCGCCGGCACCACCGCCAGGGTGATTCTCCTCAGCTACTCGGACGTCGACAAATCGAAGTCTGTTGTAACTGACAACGTTATCTCTTCGCTCATCCTTAAGACCGGTGCCACTGGTTACGAAGTCGACTCGCTGCCCAACGCAACTGTAGGCTCGGACACCATCAATGCTGGCACGTACCTCAAGACTCACCAGCACAACGTAGTTGTCCGAATCTTCAAGAAGTCGGAAGCAGCCAAGAAGTTCGTAAACGGCCTGACCAATGCCCGCGTCATCGCTATCGTCGAGAACAACGACACCGGAGACAACGGGGACACCAAGTACGAGGTGTATGGCTGGGACTCGGGTCTGGAGCTCACCGAAATCACTGTTACTACCGAAATGACCGACGGCGTCACATACCAGGTAACTCTGGCCAACGGCACCATCGCTCAGGAAGGTTCGCTCCCGATGAGCCTCTTCGACACGGACGAAGCCACCACAGACCTCATGGTAAACGGGCTTCTGACCAAAGGATCTAAACCGTAGCACTCATGACTGACATGCTCGAAAGACTGAGAGCTTACCAATCCAAGTATGGGTCCCTGAAAGGCGAAGCCTATCGGGCCCATACATTGGAATTGGAAAAGAACCCCGCTCTCCATCGAGAAGTAGATGAACTTTCTCGATACTTTTTGAATAAGTCAGTTTCCCGATGCGGCTTCTGCCTGATCGAAGCCGACTTAGCATTAAGACGAATAACAGAACAACAAATGAAAAACGTAGCACACCCCGATTACGAACTCAGAGCAGGTACTCTGCTCCATGACCCGATCAACAAAGAGTTCAGCAAGATCCTCACCCCGAGGAACATCACGGAGGATCTTTGCTTGTATCACATCGCATTCAACAAGGATGCGCTCTCGTACTTCACCCGAGTTCCCGAAGACCTGAACGACCGACTGGAGAAATTCATGTCTCGTTATGGCAAGGAGATGCCGGACAAGGACATGGAAATCAAGAAGCGTCAGGCTCAGGTTCTGAGCAAGCAGATCGAGTCCGTGAAAGCCGAACTCGAAGAGCTGAACAAGAAACAGATCGAGCTGAACGCCAAGCTCGATGAGTACTCCAAAGCCATGGAGGCAATCCATGCCATTCTCGACTCGGCATCCGCCGAGGAGAAGACCGAGGAGAAGACCGAGGAGAAGACCGAGGAGAAGCCCGAGGAGAAGACCGAGGAGAAGACCGAGGAGAAGACCGCCGACATCGACACCGAGGTGAAGGAGTTCATCGACGCCGGGATGGATCTGGAAGCCATCAAAGAAGCCTATGCAGACTCGCAAATGTCTGCCGGGGAGATCGAAGAGGCTTACAATCGTGTAGTCAATCCCGTTTCGGAAACTCCCAAGAAGGGAGCCAAAAAAGGAGGGTCCAAATAGGACTGGTAATAGGACGGGGTCGCTTCCCGTCCCTCCTACTATTAAAATTACGCCAGTATGAAAGTTGCACAGATCAAATCAGCTCCTCAGTTCGTATCCCGGGACTGGAGGCAATATGGCATCCAGACATACGGAGATACCAATGATTTTCCCCAGACGGTCAGCGAGATTGTTCAGGCTTCAAAGACCGGCAATGCCTGCTTGAGCATATACAATGACTTCGTATACGGTCACGGATTCAAAGATCCCGGCATTTACAGATTACGGGTAAACAAAGAAGGGGAGAAGCTTGACAAGATCCTCCGCATGGTTTGCAAAGACTTTACGGTGTGGCATGGATTTGCAATTCATGTTAACTATAACATGAATTTCCGAGTCAGCTCGATCCACCACATCCCATTCGAATCCCTCCGACTGGAGAAGGCGGATGACAATGGGTTTATTGGCCGGACGGCATACCATCCGGATTGGGGTCACCGAGACAAGACGAGGTCCCGGTGGTCACCGTCTGACATTGAGTGGTTTCACCTCTTCAACCCGGATCCGGAGGTCATTCTCAACCAGGTGGAAGAGGCTGGCGGCTGGGACAACTACAATGGCCAGATCCTCTACTTCTCTGGGGACTCGGAAGGCAGCCCCTCTTACCCAATCCCCATATTCATCGCTGAGATGACGGACATGAGAACTGAGGAAGCACTTGCCAATGTAGCCGGTAGAAACGCATGCTCCAACTTCTTGTCAGCTGGGATCTTGGTAGACATCAAGGACGAGACTCAAGATGAGTCTCAAGTGAATGAGACCCAAGAAGAACTTAACAAATTTCAAGGAGATGAGAACACTTCACAATTGTGGTACATCCAGTGCAAGTCAAAAGATGAAGTGCCCCAGTTCATAAGGTTCTCCGGGGAGAACTATGACAAAGCATTTGAAGTAACGCAGAGAGTCATCCCGGAGAACATTGGTCAAGCCTTCAAGCAGCCTCCCATTCTTCGAGCTGTTGACGTGGGGGCTAACTTTGGGGCTGATCTCATGACCAATGCCTACAAGTACTACAACTCTGTTACAGTCCGGGAGCGTCAGCAGCTGGAGGAGACTTTCGTATCGATCTTTGAGTACTGGTGGGCTCCTTTGGAAAATCCCGACTTCACTATTCAGTCTCTCACTTACAATGCCGGCGAGTCTATAGCAGACAGAATTGGCAAGGACAACATGACTCAGGTACTGGAGATTATCCGGGACCAGATGCTCTCCACTGTTCAGAAGAGAAACATGCTCAAGCTCATCTATGGGCTTTACGACGAGGAGATTATAAAACTCATGCCCGATGATACTCAACTCTAACGACCTTCGGAATGTTCGGCCGATAGCCGAGAACATCAACGATCCGGCCAGACTGGAGCCATACATCCGGGAGGCTGAGACCCTCAGATTGGTGGATGCCATAGGAGCCAACCTCTACAGATGGCTCGACGAGACAGACTTTTCCGGCCCCGGTCCTTTCCAATACGGGGACGTAACCATTACAAAAGATCAGTACACTGCCGCCATGGAAGGCGGGTATTATGATGGTGGCTGTTCCGGGGATGGTCGAAGCGAAGGACTCAAGATCGCCATTGCATACATTGCGTATTCCCGATTCATCGTCAACAATCCAATCAATCCCACTGCCTTCGGTGTGAGGTACAAAGATAGCGAATTCAGCACTCGAGTAGAAGACAACATAATCGTCCGTAGCTCGAACGAAGCACGGAACATCGGGGAAGCCTACCTCGAGAAGGCTATAAATCACCTTAAAGCTCTGCGGTTACTGACTCCGTGTACTGAATACAAGAAGTCCCCGTCTCGTAAAATGATTATAGGACGTAATAAATTATAAGTTTAACAGATATGAAGGAGGGAATCATGAGAGCGGGAAAATGGATATGCGGGAGCATTGTAGGGTTTTGGGGGCTTTTAGCTCCGGTCCAGGTCCTTATCCTCTGTGTCTGTATTGCCGTTATCGTCGACTTCATAACTGGGAATATTGCTGACTACAAGCGCCACAAACGAGCCCATCAAAAATATGTGTTCAAAAGCGAGAAAATGTGGGACACGTGTTGGAAGTTGGGGCTCAGCATTATCGGTATTGGCATGGCCTACATGCTTGACGTGCATGTCCTCCCGAACTTGGGGGGTCTCAACCTTGCCAACTTCTTCGCTGCTTTTGTGGTCGGGACTGAGTTTTGGAGCTTTCTGGAGAACTCCGCAATCATTTCGAATCACCCCATATTCAGAGCTCTCCGGTCATATATGGAGAGATCGGTCAGCAAGAAAACTCAAATAGACTTTGAATGCCATGAAGACAAGTAAGTATTTTAAGCCCGAAGAATTCGAGCGATGCAACCCGTCCTGCTCCATTGAAGACATGGACCAGGATTTTCTCGATCTACTGGATGACCTCCGTGAAAAGGCAGGCATCCCTCTCGTCCTCAATTGCGCTTATCGTTCCAAAGAACACGATAAGGCCAAAGGACGGTCCGGCAACAGTGCTCACACAGAAGGTTTGGCAGTGGACATCCGGTGTGCCTCGGGCCCCAATCGGATGAAGATCCTCCGGGCAGCCATTGCATTGCGGATCCGGAGGATAGGCATCGACGGGAATTTTATCCACGTAGATGCTTCTAAAACCCTCCCGCAGGACACGATATGGACTTACTAAAGAGAGTACTCTGCACAATAGTTCTTGTAGGTATAGGCTTTATAATCGGGCGTAAAACAGTCGAGGAAAAGACCGTTATAAAGTACGTCGATTTACCCCCAATTCAGGGGGAGGTCAAAGTCCCGGATTTGGTTCCAAAATGGGAGGGTTTTAGGAATCCAATCAAATTGATATATATCTATAAGGGCCAGGAGGAAAAGGTTCCCCAAACACCCCCAGAAATCACAAGCGGAGGGGGTTTTGGGGAGGACAAAAAGGAGGTGGATACTCTGGAGAGCGTAAAAGGGACAATGTTGGACTGGAATACGACCAGGAAATACGCTGGAACATTCTTCAAAGATCCCAAAATTGGCCAATTTGACTGGGAGGCTACAGTCCAATACAACACTCTCCAGCATCTTACGTACAAGTATACCCCCGTCCGAGAACAGATCAAAGAAACGAGGTCCCGGAAATGGTCCCCCTTTCTGAGAGCTTCGGCTAACTCCTTCGGGCAGGTTGGGGTTGGGGGAGGCATATATTACAGGAATTTCGGAGTAGATATATCCTATATGCGGGACTTCGAGCTGACCCGATCGGGGTATGAGGTCGGCTTTAGCTGGAAATTTTAGGAAACTACTCCGTCCCGGACTTAGGGGAGCCCGGGTTTTTTGTGTCCCCAAGCCGGGGATATTGGCCCCCGTGGCAGGGACCAGCAGTAAACAATGGTAGGGAATATGGGTTCTCAAAGAGGATGAGCCCCTAAAAAAGTTGATAAAACCATTGTTCCATTGTTTACAAATCAGTGGGACCCCCCGGTCCCAAAAGTTGATAAAACCATTGTTCCATTGTTTACAAATCAGTGGGACCCCCGGCCCCAAAAGTTGATAAAACCATTGTTCCATTGTTTATTGGCAAAAATCTCGACAGCCCCCCCCCTAAAATCCGGGGGACCCCTATTGTTTATTGTTTATTGTTCCAGTGGAAAAAATCCCAAATCATTGATAATCAATCACTTAAATTAAAACAGCAGTAAACAATGAGAAACAATAATAAACAATCATTGTTTCTCGATAATCGATTGAATATCAATGATTTAGGCCCTTGTAAACAATGTAAACAATAATTTAGGAGGAAAACCTGAATAGGAAATATAAGGGAAATTATGACCAATTTAGGAAATGAAAAATCACAAAATAGAGTGCACAGAAACATTGTTTACATTGTTTCTCCGGGGGTGATTTTAGGGCCTAACCCATTGGGTATCAATCACTTAGGTGGGAAACAATGAAAAATTTATTGTTTCTCTGCTATTTTTCCAGCATTTTATCGTAGTATTTGCAGCAGAAGTATTGTATTTGTAGTGTAAACAAAAACAAACTACAATATGAAAACTATCACCTACACCAACAATCAAGGACTCGAACTCAAGATCAACAAATTTGCCTCCGGGGCATTCAGCCTTACCTTCAACAACGGAGTCCACACCTTCTGCTACACCATGACGGAACTCAGGACCATCCTACTGAAAAACGGGATGACCCGGAAATGGGCAGCCAATGTAAAAGACAGGTTTGACCCCCTCACGAAGGAGCACGTACTTATTAATAGGTACAGGATCCCCGGGGGATCCGAGATGGAGGTCTTCATCACCAGCCGAATCCCGTTCGTAAATATGATAGGAACCGGGTTGGACATGGGCTACATGAAACCCCAGCTCCTGGAGCATAAACTCAACCACTACGGGTTCAAACAGTTTTAATTCCCGGGACCCCAAAATAGGGGTCCCAACTTTTTTTCTCATTTTTCAATCAAAAAATTTTTCACTTCAAAAAACTTTTCTTAAATTTGTGATACAAACAAAAGGATAAGACAATGGCAATTACAAGTTACATCGACAGCAATGGTTTAAGACTTATGGTTACTCAGCTTCCTTCGGGTGCTTTCGACCTCTATTTCAGTAACGGGATCATCTCCACCTGCTACACACAAGAGGAGCTCCAGGACTTCCTCCAGAGAAATAACTTTCAGAAATGTTAACCCTCAATCAGGTAATGGAGTTGAAAAAATAGAACACGTAGAACATAAATTCAAGCCAACTACTATGGAAAAAAAATTCAACTGGGACCTCCCGGCAGACCCGGACCCCAAATCGGACAACTATTACAACGGAATCGTATCCAAGGAGCTGAAAGACTCCAGCAATGTAGCGGAGACCCTCCTTGGGATTATCCGCAGAGAGCCAGTCAAGAATCAGTCTGATTTTGTCAATGAAGGGATTGAGACCATCCTTGACAGGTTAGGCATTAAAAGCGACAAGCCCCTCACGAGAAAGGAGAAACTCCTGGCTTTCATCGGGTTTAAGGCTGGCTTAATGTGGGAGAGATTGGGGGGAATCCAGACAAATCCAGCTTCACCCGACCCAATCGAAACGGTCATTATGGGGATTCTTAAAAACGGAAAAAAATGCTGATTTTATCGTAGTATTTACCGCAGAAGTATTGTATTTGTAGGGTAAACAAAAAACCTACACAACTATGAGAGCAATGAAATCAGTACTCATCGTCACTCGAATGGGATACATTGAGGGGGTCTTCACTTCCTTCAGAGCTTTGGCTAACTCCCGGGGAGCCACTCGAATCAACATTGAAGGTGAGTACGAGCCTTACACTGAGACTGAACTGAAAGACATTGCAGTTAACGGTCAGACCTTCACTTACTTCGGCAAGAAATGCAGAATATCAGCAAGAACCTTAAACATATAACTATTATGGAAAAGATTGAGAAATACGTAGTATTCAAATATGAAGACGAGTTCGGATTTCACTACATGATAATGGACAAGCTTCCAGGAGAGGGACCCACATATATGGAGCCCATCTCGTTCGAGAAGAAGATCAACCCCAACTGTACTCCGGGAGCCATCACTCGTCAGCCATTTTCGGAGGACGGCAAATCGGCTTATGTGCTCAACTCCAAATTCGTCCCCGTGGCGGGTTGGTGGCCAGATAAGGGAGACGTTCTGGAGTGGCAGGAAAGGACCAGGGTTTACAGAGCCATCAAGGAACTGGAAAGGAAAAGACCTCAAGCTCGAGAAAGCCATTGAGCCTATACGAGAAGCATACAATCGCCTCAGTCCAAGCAGGAGGAGCATATTTATTGCTCAGGGGGTCTACCTCCTCACTAAGTAAACAATTTTCACAAAAAAGATTGAAAAGTTTTTATATGTGGGAAAAATTGATTATATTTGGGATAAACAACATGGACAACACAATGACTATCAATCTCAGAGAACTAATCGAACAGAGGGGTCTAAGACTTCAAGAAGTGGCAGAATTTCTGTTCCCCGATAACCGGTTTCCCCGAGCAGCTCTCAACCGGGTCCTCAACGGAAAGACATTGCTGAACTCGGAGCAAGTCTCTCGGTTAGCAGCTTGGCTTGGAGTATCAGTCGACAACCTCTACAAAGGAGCATGGAGCTCCGAATTTAATGGAGAGACATGTATTCTGACAAACGGAAACTACAGAGCAGAGTTATCAGTCAAAACAGGAGAGACGAAGGTGTTCCATCTCGGGTCCTTGTTTCATGAAACTGTTCTCCATGACCCAGCTATACCTCTCAGCAAGTACATTGAACTTCTGAACACCATAATTAAAAATCATCAAGACAATGAAAGTAGAAATTAAGTTCGAGGCAAACCTCGAAGAGCCTCAGGATCTCGAAATGGCCCGCAAAATCTGTCAGGTCATAGGATCAAATCCTGTAACAGTCAAGACGACTGACGTCAAGAAACCAGCTCCGGCTCCAGCTCCGGCTCCAGCTCCGGCTCCAGCCCCCAGAAAGACGGAGGAACCCGAACCCATGCCGATGGATGCGAACTCCTCTTTGGGTTCCGACCCCGCTGTCTCCATTCAGGACATCCGGATTCTCCTTGCAAGTAAGGTGGACAACAACCGCGAAACCATCCGGGCAAAGCTCACTGAATTGGGAGCGAAGAATGTGACGGGATTGGATGCCCGAAACTACGACTCGTTCTACGAATTCCTCAAAGACCTTGCGTAATGGGAGCCCCGGATCATTCATCTCGTAAGCACGCTATGCTTTCGGCATCAAAGGCAGACCGGTGGATCAACTGCACCCCCAGTGCCAGACTGGAGGAAAAGGTTGAGGAAACCGGTAAGCCTTCCAAGTATGCCGAAGAGGGTACTCTGGCTCACGAGATGGCAGAATGTTACCTCCGAGCAAGGTTCCGCATAACGCCTGTTGACGTTACGTCTGCTGAACTCCGGAAGCTGAAGAAGAACGGCCTCTACACTGAGGACATGGATGAGCCCGTAATGGATTATTGCCAGTACGTAACGGACCAATATACGGAAGCTCTTCGGAAAACCAAAGACGCACTCGTTCTTCTGGAGGAGCGACTGGACTTCTCGGCTTGGGTCGAACAAGGATTCGGCACTGGAGACGCTTGCATTATCGCTGACGGGGTCATGGAGATCATAGACCTCAAGTTTGGCACTGGCGTGCCGGTTTTCGCTGAGAACAATGCTCAGCTGATGCTGTATGCTCTTGGGGCATTGTCCAAATTTGAGATGGTCTACGACATCAACATGGTAAAGTTGACTATCGTCCAGCCCCGGCAGGATCGAATCTCGTCATGGAAGATTACCCCCGAAGACCTCTACAAATGGGGTGAGGAGGTAGTGAAACCCAAAGCAGCTCTCGCTTACTCCGGGGAGGGGGAATTCCAAGTCGGGCACTGGTGCAGGTGGTGCAGAGTCAAAGCTTTGTGCCGCAAAATGGCAGACCACAATCTTGACTTGGCCAAACACGAGTTTAAAGAGCCCGAACTCCTGACCACTGAGGAGCTCGCTCAGATTTTCGAGCAAGCCCCCATGCTCCAAGAATGGGTAAATGCTGTATCTGAGCACCTGCTCTCCAAAGCCATCTCGGGCGAGAAGGTCCCGGGATATAAGGTAGTAGAAGGAAGGTCAATGCGGAAATGGACTGACGAGAATGCAGTTCAGGAAGTTCTTACCGCATGCGACTACACTCCGGAGCAGTTCCAGGTTGTCAAACTGGCTGGAATCCCGGCTATCGAGAAGCTCCTCAAAAAGGACTTCGATTCACTGGTCGGGGACCTCGTCATCAAAGCTCCTGGCAAACCCACTCTCGTCCCTGAGTCTGACAAACGTCCGGCAATGGGCATAGAACAAGCAAAACTCGATTTTTCAAATAACTAAACTCCAACAATTATGAGTGCAACAACCAAAGTAGTTACCGGCAAAGTCCGGTTCAGTTACGCCAACGTATGGGAACCCCGTGCAATGGAGGGTTCCGACCGAGCAAAATACTCGGTGTCCATTCTCATCTCGAAGACTGACTCGGCAACTCTGGCTCGGGTCAAGGAAGCCATCGACACGGCTCTCAAAGAAGGCATCGCCAAATTGGGTGGCAAGATTCCTCCCACGTGGAAGAATCCTCTCCGTGATGGGGACACCGAAAGACCTGACAATCCGGAGTATGCAGGGCACATGTTCGTCAATGCCAACTCGGACAACCGTCCTGGCATCGTGGACATCAACCTCAACCCGATCATCGAAAGAGAGGACTTCTACTCCGGATGCTATGGCCGGGCGTCGATCAACTTCTACGTCTTCAACACGAATGGCAATAAAGGCGTTGCTTGCGGGTTGAACAACCTCCAGAAGTTGGCTGACGGAGAACGTCTCTCCGGGGGATCTTCGGCAGAGGAGGACTTCGGCCAGAACCCGTGGGACGACGACGACCTTATGTAGGTTGGTATGCTGGGTCTTACTTGGGATTAGGGGTTCGAATCCCCGCCCAGCAACAAATTTAACAATAGTTAACATGCCGAGACGCTTATATTTCGATACCGAAACATATAGCCCGGAGGACATTAAATCCACGGGCGCCTATAAATACATAGAATCGGAGGACTTTCAACTCCTTATGGTGTCTTTCGCCTTTGACACCTCTCCCGTTCAGGTGATAGATCTGGCCAAAGGAGAGGAGCTCCCTGATTACTTCGTTTCTGCTTTAACTGATCCGGGGATCGAGAAATGGGCGCATAACGCAGTATTTGAGAGACTCGTATTTAAGCGTATAGGACTACCCATCCCAATTGACCAATTGTATTGCTCAATGACCAAAGCAGCCTATTGCGGACTGCCTTTGGCTTTGGATGAACTCTCCAAAGCTTTGGTCCTCGGGGAGCACGGGAAGAAGTCGACCGGTAAAGCTTTAATCCGGTTTTTCTGCTCCCCGTGCAAGCCAACCAAGTCCAACGGGATGAGGACTCGGAACATGCCGGACGACGACCCGGGCAAGTGGAACGAGTTCAAGACGTATGCCGAATATGACGTGATTGCCGAACGCGACATCGTGGAACAGCTGGACCAATCCCCATTCCCGGAGTTCGAACGTCGGAACTACCTCGTAGACCAAAGCATCAACGACCGGGGGATCCTGATAGATCTCGACATGGCCGGGAACGCCATCTCTTTCGACGAGGTATACACGGAGGAGATGACTGACCGAATGAAGGAACTGACAGGCTTGGATAACCCGAACAGCTTGGCCCAGTTGAAGACGTGGCTTAGCACTAATTTCGGGCTCAACTTCCCTGCACTGGGAAAGCCCGAAATTCTCGAATATCTGAAAAACAATCCGGAGGCTCCCGATCTGGTCAAGGAGGTCCTCGCTGGTCGGCTTGCACTGTCCAAGACTTCAACTAAGAAGTACATTGCAATGCTCAACTGCGCTGCCAAAGACCGGAGAGCCCATGGACTATTCCAGTTTTACGGAGCCAACAGAACAGGACGTTGGTCGAGCCGAATGATTCAGCTCCAGAACCTCCCCCAGAATCACATGAAGGACTTGGACCTCGCCAGAAGCATAGTAGAGAAAGGAGACTACGGCCTTATCGAAATGTGTTACGGCAATATCCCGGATGTTTTGTCCGAGCTCATCCGAACAGCCTTCATAGCCCCGGAGGGGAAAATGTTTGCAGTAGCCGACTTTAGTGCTATTGAGGCCCGGGTCCTGTCCTGGTTAGCCCAGGAGAAATGGCGACTCGACGTCTTCAACACCCATGGCAAGATCTACGAGGCATCAGCATCACTCATGTTCGGGGTCCCCATTGAGCAGGTTACGAAAGGATCGGACCTCAGACAGCGGGGCAAGACGGCAGAATTGGCACTCGGATATGAGGGGTCGGTCAACGCAATGGAGAAGATGGACAAAGAGAAGAAGCTGTCCAAAAAGGAAATGTACTCCATCGTAGCTCTTTGGCGTCGAGCCAATCCTAAAATCGTTGAGTTTTGGGCTGAGGTGAACGAAAAGGCCATTGAGTGCGTCCAGACCAGAAAGACTAAAAAGGTAAGTTGCCTCGTATTTGAACATGACGGAACCAATCTGACAATAGCCCTCCCAGCGGGGAGAAAATTATACTACAGAAATCCCCGGGTGAGACCCAACAGGTTCGGGCAGACTGGCATTGTCTATGACGGCATGGTCCAGTCAGTAGGATGGACTGAGGTAGAGACTTACGGGGGCAAACTGGTGGAGAACATAGTCCAGGCAATCTCCCGGGATCTTCTCGCCGAAGCAATGTACAGACTAAGCATTATGAAAGACTTCGAAATAGTAATGCACGTCCATGATGAAGCTATTGCAGAGGTAGATGAAGACCGAGCCGGGGATTGTCTGGAGACTATGTGTAGAGTTATGGGGGAGGATCTTCCTTGGCTGAACTGCTTGCCAATGGGATTGCCTCTCAAAGCAGACGGATACGTTACTAAATTTTATAAAAAAGACTAATGACATACGATGGGGAACTTGACATTGCAATCGGACTGAGTGCAAGATCAAAAGTATGGAGCAACAAGAAACTGAAATGGTCTGAATTGGTCAGTCGACTCGGGGAGGAGAATAAGACCACTGAAACATTCAAGGAATTTGTTTCTGCAAGCAAGGAGGACCAGCTCAAAATAAAGGACGTAGGTGGATATGTCGGGGGCTACCTGAGAGGAGGCAAAAGAAGTCCGGCCAATGTGGTCCACAGACAACTGATGACCCTCGACTTGGACTTTGCCCACAAAGACCTCTGGGATGACTTCACTCTCCAGTTTGACAATGCAGCTGTTCTGCACGGGACTCACAAACACTCAGATGCGTCTCCTCGGTACCGACTAATAATGCCACTGAGCAGAGAGGTCACGGCTGATGAGTATGTGGCCATAAGCCGAAAAATTGCCGGGATAATCGGGATAGACCTTTTCGACAATTCAACCTTCGAGACCAACCGACTCATGTTCTGGCCTTCTACGCCGAAGGACATGGACTACTATTTTAAGGTCCAAGACGGCCCATGGATTGATGCTGACGAGATTCTCAACTCCTATGCCGACTGGAAAGATTCATCACTTTGGCCCACAGCTTCGTCCCGTTTCGAAGCTGTCGACAGAGCCGTTAAGAAGCAGGAGGACCCAACCATAAAGAGGGGGCTCATAGGAGCGTTCTGTAGGACGTACTCCATACCCGAAGCAATAGAGACCTTCCTCTCCGACACCTATGTCCCGTCAGCATTGGAAGACCGATACACTTACACAAAAGGCAGCGCCTCGGCTGGTCTGATCGTGTATGAGGACAAGTTCGCTTATTCCCATCATGGAACTGACCCGTGTGGGGGTAAACTTTGCAATGCGTTTGACCTGGTCCGCATACACAAATTCGGCCACCTTGACGACAAGGTAAAGGACCCCTCGTCGAAGTTGCCAAGTGTGTCAGCAATGGAGGAGTTCGTACGCAATGACCCCGACACTAAGACAACCATTGCCAACGACCACATCAACAGTGCCAAGTACGAGTTTGCCGATCCAGAGCATGATCGGACTCAGGAAGAAGTAGTCGAAAAGGAGGTTGACCCGGAGGCTGAGAGCGTCGAGTGGATGAAGGAGCTGGAGGTTGACACCCGAGGAGCATACCTCTCGTCGGATGCCAACCTCAACCTCATATTTGCAAACGACCCCAGACTCAAAAGACTGTTCAGACAGAACGACTTTGACGGGAAGAGGTACGTTTTCGGGAATCTCCCATGGCGTCGGGTTGTTAAGCCGGAGCCTGTCAAGAACGTAGACTATTCCGGGGTCAGGAACTATTTGGGTTGCGTATATGGCATAACGTCCTCGCTAAAGATCGACGATGCCATGGCTCTGGAATTTGAACGCAACCACTTCCACCCGATTCTGGACTACCTCAATGACCTCAAATGGGACGGGATCCAACGGGTAGACAAACTCCTGATTGACTACATGGGGGCTGACGACAACATCTACTCTCGCGAAGCCATCCGCAAGATGCTGGCTGGAGCAGTTGCCCGAGTTATGAATCCCGGGGTCAAATTCGACCTTGTGCTTATGCTCGTAGGACCTCAAGGATCCGGCAAAAGTACGTTCATCAAAAAATTGGGAAAATCCTGGTTTAGCGATACATTCCTGACAGTCCAAGGAAAGGAGGCTCTCGAGCAGATCCAGGGGGCATGGCTTATTGAAATAGCTGAGCTCTCAGGTCTCCGCAAAGCGGAGGTCGAGTCAGTGAAGCATTTCATATCTAAGTCAGAAGACTCATTCCGACCAGCGTATGCCAGAACTTCTGAGATATACCCCCGGCAATGCGTCTTTTTCGGCACCACCAACGACAGCGAATTCCTGAGAGACCCCACTGGCAACAGACGTTTCATGCCAGTGGACGTGGTCCCCAACAATGCCAAAAAAGACGTGTTCATGGAACTGGACGATGAGATAGACCAGATATGGGCTGAGGCAGTTGTCCTGTACAAATCCAAGGAAAAACTCTACTTGAGCCACGAAGCCGAGAAAATAGCCAAAAACGAGCAAAGCTCGCACAGCGAGTCGGATGAACGGAAAGGCATCATTGAGGCGTACTTGGAACGTCAACTCCCGGACAACTGGGACTCAATGGACCTCTACCAGAGAAGAGACTTCCTGGTCGATGAGTTAAACCCCAAAGGGACCACCCCCCGAGACTACGTATGTGTTGCTGAAATATGGTGCGAATGTCTTGGGCGGAACAGGGAGGACATGGACCGGTATAAGACCCGAGAAATCAATGACTTGTTGAAGAGTATGCCCGAATGGGAGCCATGCAAGACTACTAAAAATTTCCCCATTTATGGAAAGCAAAAATATTACGTGCGAAAACTCGGTTGAGAAACGGCTCGTCACTGAGGTGGAGAGAGTTGGTGGCTGGTGTTTGAAACTCCCCGCAATTCACAATGCTGGCCTCCCCGACCGGCTCTGTCTGTTCCCCGGTGGCGAAGTCGTTTTCGTTGAGCTGAAAGCATTCGGTAAAAAGCCCCGAAAAATACAGACATTAATGCACCAGAAACTGAAAGCAATGGGCTTTCGAGTAGAGGTAATAGACACGACCATGGGTTGTAAAATGTTAGCATTGGAATATGACCGAAAATGATCTCCATCAATACCAGCTACAAGCTGTTGAACACATAATAAGCCACACGCACTGTGCTCTGTTCCTGGACATGGGATTGGGTAAAACAGTGTCTACTTTGACAGCCATCAACGAGCTCATGTTTAAAGAGGTCGAGGTCCGACGAGTATTAGTCGTAGCTCCCAAAAGAGTAGCCGAATCAGTCTGGACACAGGAGGTCGAGAAATGGGACCATTTGAAGCACATTAAAGTGTCTCGCATCATTGGAACAGAACGTCAACGTCGTGAGGCTCTTGCCAAGAAGGCAGACGTATACACCATCGGAAGAGACAACGTGGCTTGGCTATGCGGGCTCTACGGGGGATCTTGCTTACCATTCGACATGGTGGTCATCGACGAGCTCAGCAGTTTCAAGAACCCCAAGTCAATCAGATTCAAAGCTCTTAAGCACGTTCAGGCTTCACTCTCCCGAGTAGTAGGTTTGACTGGTACCCCGGCACCCAACGGTCTTATGGACCTTTGGGCCCAAATGTACCTCCTGGACCGGGGAGAGCGCTTGGGCAAATACATATCACACTATCGTGACAACTACTTTAAGCCAGGACGTAGAAACGGATATATTGTATATTCGTACGACATATCCAAGAAGAATCAGGAGCGCATATACTCAAAGATAGGGGACATCTGCATGAGCATGAAAGCTAAGGACTACCTCGATCTCCCCGAGCGAATCGACAACATAGTGGAGATCCAGATGCCCCCGGAAATCCAAAAAGCTTATGACTCCTTCGAGGAGGAACAAGTTCTCAGCATGATTGATCAGCTCGGGGACGCCGTAGAGATACCAGCTGTCAATGCAGCAGCTTTGTCCACGAAGCTCCTCCAGTTTGCCAATGGAGCAGTGTACGATGAACAGAGAGTGGCCCATGAGGTGCACACGTTGAAGATCGAAGCCACGAAGGAACTCATTGAGGACGCCGGGGGACAGTCAGTCCTCATAGGTTGGACCTTCCAGCATGACAGAGACCGGCTCATGAAGGCTCTCGCCAAGTATAAGCCCCGGGAACTCAAAACGGAGAAGGACATCGTTGACTGGAATGCTGGCAGAATTCAGGTTCTTTTGATGCACCCGGCTTCCGGGGGTCACGGGCTCAACCTCCAAGCCGGAGGACACCGCATCATCTGGTTTGGGCAGACCTATTCTCTCGAGCTGGAGCAACAATTCAATGCTCGGCTTGACCGACAAGGACAGAAGGAGGTCGTGATAGTCAATAAACTGGTATGCTCGAAGACAGTGGACCAGGACGTCATAAGAGCCCAGAAAGCGAAGACCTGGGGGCAGGATGCTCTCATGGAAGCTGTAAAAGCGAGGGTAGAAAAATATCTGAAAAAATATCGCAAAACATCGTAGTATTTGTCGCAGAAGTATTATATTTGTAATATAAACAAAACGATAACACTATGAACTACGAGAACAAACATCGAATCGAAAGTCTGGCAAAAGCTGCTTGTCCCAACAACAAAAAAGTCTCGGTCATATTCCGAAGCAAAGAGAACAAGTTATCCGACCGACCTAACGCTTTTATAGTAACTGTCGGAAAGAAGGGCTATACCTCAGTTAGACAGTCGAACTACTGGGCAGTAGACACAGTCAATTCCTGCAAAGATTACTCCGACCAGGAGCTCGCCCAGATCCTGAACACGATAACCAAAGACCCCGGGGCCCTCCGATTCTTCGGCTATCAGGATGCTAAACTCGTAAATTACAAAGGCGAAGAAAAGTAGAGGATTAGCCTCTACTTTTCTTCCGTTTTATCGTAGGAATAAGAATATTTTTCGTATATTTATACTACAAACAAAAGGACAATGAAACGGTATTACTACGAATTAATGGCCGAGGACTACAATAGCTACGAAGCAGCTATCCCCGACGGAAGAATCAAAACCAGGGCTATTGCTCAAGCAAAACGAGCAATGAAGGCCTTGGGGATCCGAAGGGCTTTACTGGTAGTCAATAGCATGAGGACCTCCAACATATTGGACATAATCACAGTCGAATTGGACTGAAATATTTTCAATTTTTCTGGTGAAAGATTTTTTTAATTGGACATTTTTTCTTACTTTTACACTACACTTAATAACTAAACACTATGGAAAAGTTGATCGAAAAGTACAAGAGCTACAGCTCGAAAGTTCTTCAAAAGTTGGCCAAGGTCAAGACCGGTGACGAGCTTGACGCCATCGAATCCATCCTCGCATCGAGAGGAGCATCTCAGGAACATCCGGCAGAGGAGGGCGCTGTCTACAACGCTACCGAAACGGAAGAGTACAAAGCCGAGAACGGCATCAAGGAGAACGACGAAGTCGCCGAGGAGAAGCCGAAAAAGGCTCGCAAGACCAAGACCCAGAAGGAGCCCAAGGAACCTCGCCTGCTGAAGAAGGAGATCTCGGACGAGGAGGCCCAAGCCAATCTCGAGAAGGCCAAAGCCAACATCGGACGCTTCTGCAAGTTCATCTGCACGAAGACCAAGGAGCAGACCGACGGCATCATCATCGGAGCTCGTCTCGACCCCCGCAACAACTTCATCCAGTACCGCATCAAGACCAACGACGGTCACGTCTGGGGAAAGGGCATCGTCTCGAAGGACCTGGAGCTCGGCGAGATGGCACCGGTTCCCGAAGAGACCGAGAAGCCGAAGCGCGGCCGGAAGAAGGCAGCTCCCGAAGCAGAACAGAACGAGCCGGAGAACGCACCGGCTGAGGAGTAAGTCAGAACTCCTCGCCCAATGGAGCCGTCACTCCGTTGGGCACCCCGGAGTGGTCTAGTAGGGTTCGAGTCCCTCCCCGGGGTCTAACCTATATACTAAAAATTATGAGTAACATACTTAAACACGCTGACCAAATCATTAATGAGCGGGCGGAGGAAAAGGAGAGACAATACGGGCCGTTCATGGAATGCAACCAGAAGGCCGCAGAGATCGCTTCGGTCATTACCGGTAAGCCTCTGACCGCTCTCGATGTTTCTTGGGTCCAAGTGGCAGTGAAAATGGCACGTGAATCCAATGCACACAAGGAGGACAACCTCCTTGACATGGTAGCCACAATCGGGGCCATCAATAACGAACTCGAGGACCCCAAGTCGTTAAAAGCTCCAGAGGTGGTACCTACGTACTTCTCAACCATTTCGGAGGCTGTAGACTTCATCCGGATCAGTCCCATCGAGGTGCATGAGATCAAACATGTTCTCACAGAAGAGGGACGCAGAATAGCTGTATATTACTCCCACAAAGAAGATCCGGAACAGTACGATTCATTCTCAAACATCAAGCCATGAATACACAAGACTTTAAGCCATTCATTAAGAGCTGGGAAGAGATTTATGCCCTCCAGGGGGAGCTCCAGCTCATGTACAGGCCACACTTCAAGGAGCGCATCGCGAACTTTGACATTAACACTTTGGAGGATCAAGAACTATTCAAGAAACTCTGTTGGCAGATTGTCGAGGAACTCGCTGAGGCAAGGGAGGCTATCGAGGGGGAACTCGATGGCGAGGGCGAGCACTTTAATGAGGAGCTGATTGACGCATTCAACTTCATGCTGGAGCTTTACCAGCTTTATGGCATGACTCCCCCTTTCGTCTGGACGCTGCCTAAATGGGCACAGGTTCTGGAAGACGAAGATTTTGCGGAAGATCTGCTTACCTTAATCGGAAACATCGGCATGACAGCAAACTGTCTCAAGAACAGAGAGTGGAGACAATCTCAGTACATGGTTGACTTGATAGTTTTCGAGGGCCGGCTCAAGCGGATATGGACTTACTTCGTCATAATGTTCGAGCATTTGGGTCTCTCAGAGACTCGAGTCAAAGAGCTCTGGTCGTTGAAGTATCAAGTAAATCTGTTTCGCATTAAATCCAAATACTGATATGGGTAGAATATTTAAAGACTGTTTCGAAATGATCCGGGAGATGGATCGGGAGCTCAAGGTTTCCGGCATCACGGTCCCGGTCAACCATTACCAAAACCAAGAACTCAGCGGGGACGACCGGCTCACCAAGGAACTCATCGGAGTGAGCTTTGTCATCTCGAAGCCGTATCTCGGCAAACGTGAGATGCTCGATTTCATGTTCAAAGACGAGGCCGAGCTCATCGAGAAGTATTGCCGAGCAGAGCTCTCCGATCGGCTTGACCGGAACGGAGTCAACCCGGGTAAGAGCTGGGAAATCCGCCGGGACTTGTGGCAGAAGCTGGTGAGCAAGACTCGGCAGGAGGGTCGCTTCGACTACACCTATTCGGAGCGTCTGCACATTTTCCACAAGGGACCCGAAATACACCAGTTGGACAATGTCATCACGACTCTCCGGGACGACCCGCACTCCAGACGAGCAATGGTCATGATCTTCGAGCCGGAGGACACCCGGGCAACAGCCGGGGCTTTGACCCGAGTACCTTGCTCCGTCAGCTACCAGTTCCTCATCCGGAACAACCGGCTCCACGTGATATATTATATCCGGAGCAATGACTTCTTCAAGCACTTCGCAATTGACATCTGGTTGACGGAGGCCATGATGGACTACGTGTTCAACATCCTCGCAGCCACCTATCCCTCTCTCAAGAAGGGATCTCTGCATTACTTCGCTGGGTCCCTCCATGCATACAACGAAGATCTCTCCAAATGGGTAATCTACTAAATTATGATTATCGACGAAGCAAGAGCTAAAGCTCATCAGCAATATGACGATTGCATGTTCTGCCCGGGATGCTCGAGGCTCCTGACTGGGCTCCACATGGAGAGCAGGTGCTACACCAACTGGATCGAGAAGAAGGCACAACAAATCCTCAAAAACTCGAAGAAAAGTCATGACAGGAGGAAGTGAGGAGCCCATCATCATCGGGCTGGCAATAGCAGTAATAATCGGAATAGGGATCGTCTGTCTCATGGACGCTCTCAAAAATAAACTCAAGCGATATGTGTGGAATAAGTATAACAAGAAGGATTAACGCCATTGACAAGATACAGCATAGGGGCATCGAGTCCGTCCAGATTGCCGAAGGAGGATGGTTCCTCGGTCATGTTCGTTTGCCCATTCAGACTGAGCCAGGGGATGACCTGGCTCAGCCCATAAAACTGGCAGGAGACAACGGATGGCTCCTTTACGTCGGGGAGATCTACAACTACCCTCAGAAGTATAACAGCGACGTCGAGTACCTCCGCGACCTGTTTGGATCCTCGTGTCTCGAAGACATCATCTGTGAAGCCAACAACTGGGATGGCATGTGGGCAATATGCTGGTACCGGAAGGGTCAAATTATTGCTTTCACCGACCCTCTCGGAAAGAAGCAACTCTACTACAACCAATTCGGGGAAATCTGCTCGGAGATAACCCCGTTGGTGTCGGACTTCCGAGACTTCGACCGGTACTATCAGTCGGAAGTGTTCAAATGGGGGTACAACTGGGATGACAGAACTCCATGGAACAACGTCAAGCGTATTATGCCGAATACTGTCTATTCCTTCGATGACATGAGGGTGAAGCCCACCATTATCCGGGGGGACTACTACAGATGGGGGATAGGGAAACGGAGTCATTTAGCCAAATCCGAGTTCGCCGAAGTCCTCCGGGGCTTGGTCGAGAAGTCCGTAAAACGCCGGGCAATGTACTCTAAAGTCCAGGTCGGAGCTTTGGTTTCTGGAGGACTGGATTCATCCATAGTTGCCTCTATTCTTCATCGAATGGGCCTGGGGGTTAATCTTTATATGGTGGAAAATAATGAATCAAAATTTGGCATGCTATTGTCCGAATTCTTAGGGGTTTCTATCACCTCTCTTGGCCCTATCCCCGATGATGATTGCCTGGAGAGGTGTCTCCGCTACAACGAAACCCCCATCGACTTGGGCTCCATGATCCCCCAGTTCCGACTCATGGAGAAGGTCAAGGAGAAGGTCATCCTGACCGGGGATGGAGCTGACGAACTCTTCGGAGGCTATCGCCGAGTTGATGATTATGACTCCCAGCTCTCAGACGTGTTCCAAGAGCTTCCGTTCTACCACATGCCTCGGCTTGACCGGGCTTCCATGAGGAGCACAGTTGAACTCCGGTCACCATTCCTGGGACATGACGTTGTCAGGTTCGCTCTCCGTTTGCCCCGGGAGGACAGAACTCACAAGCGCATTCTCAAAGATGCTTTCAGCGACGTACTGCCTCAGGAGATTCTCGACCGACCCAAAGAGCCTCTCAAGTGCCAAAGTATACGGCAGGATCCGATGGCGTACCGCAAGAAGTGTCACGAAACATTCTACAACTTATGGCAATAGCTATCGGATATTACCGGGTATGGTTTAAAGAAGATGACTCCAACACGGAGGCTCAGTGGTTCAAAATGACGCTCCGGAAGGGATCTGTTAGACCTTCCATCTGTTCTATAAATCGGGAAGAGGCTCTGCGGTGGATCAAGTCCCGAAAAATGAAAGACGTCACCCCCGGAAATCCCGCAGGCAGGATATTTGAATCGGATGGTCAACCGTTCAAGAAGGCATTCCAGGAGCTGCCTCTTCACACTCGGTATAATTTCATAGAAGGAGCATCACTCTCATCAGGCACAACACACCGAGCTCGTCTCGAAAAATATTTTAAAAAATGAAAATCGTAAAAGTAAGAAATGTCAAGACCCCGACCAGAGGAACGGGTCTGTCCGCCGGGCTGGACTTCTACATCCCGGAAGACTTCGAAGCCAAACAGATCTGGCCGGGCGAAAGCATCAACATTCCGTCGGGTATTCGAGCTCGAATACCCCGGGGGTGTGCCCTCATCATGTTCAACAAGAGCGGTATTGCCACCAAGCACCAGCTCCAGGTCGGAGCTTGCGTGGTCGACGAAGACTATCAAGGAGAGATCCATCTGCACGTCATGAATGTCGGCAAGGAGATCGTCATCCTCAAGCCGGGGATGAAGCTGGTTCAGGGTTTGGTGATGCCTGTCTTCTATACCGGGGTGAAAGTTCTCGAGTCGGAGGCCGAGCTTTTCCCGCAATCGACTGAGAGAGGAGCGGGGGGCTTCGGGTCCACGGGTGAATAGGGCCCCGGCCCCAAAAGTTGGTCAAACCATTGTTCCATTGTTTACAAATCAGTGGGACCCCCGGTCCCAAAAGTTGATAAAACCATTGTTCCATTGTTTACAAATCAGTGGGACCCCCGGCCCCAAAAGTTGGTCAAACCATTGTTCCATTGTTTACAAATCAGTGGGACCCCCGGTCCCAAAAGTTGATAAAACCATTGTTCCATTGTTTACAAATCAGTGGGACCCCCGGTCCCAAAAGTTGATAAAACCATTGTTCCATTGTTTACAAATCAGTGGGACCCCCGGTCCCAAAAGTTGATAAAACCATTGTTCCATTGTTTACAAATCAGTGGGACCCCCGGTCCCAAAAGTTGATAAAACCATTGTTCCATTGTTTACAAATCAGTGGGACCCCCGG
>CDYK01043111.1_pt1 | contig 35081 bp, 33 predicted proteins | sample 554841 | NCBI WGS metagenome assembly CDYK01 (sample SAMEA3182102, study PRJEB8094) | gut metagenome | biome: human; feature: gut; material: Stool; isolation source: human stools | place: Canada | collected 2013-02-18
GCATAAACTTTTGCTATCGTATCAAAAACAAAAACATTATTTACTCCAGCAAATGTTTATATGAACATCTGCCGGAGTAAGAAATTCTTAGTATTTAGATAATTGATAAGCATCTTTTGTTCAATATTAAGTTTATGCTCTACTTTCAAGAGCAAATTTGCTACAGTTTCTTGCTCATTTTTATTTGGTAAGGTAATTTTTGCTTTTTGTATATCAGCATAATGCAGATGTATGATAGTGCTACCTTTAGCAAATTTGGCCAAATTTTTCTTGCCTATGATATTGAAATAATAACTAAGGTAATTACTATTGTATTGCTCATTAACATGGATTCCAAACATATCTCCCCCAAGTATTATACCATCTTCATTTATTGATGATGGTGCTATAAGTGATAAAGCATCAACTGTAGTCGATGCAGGAAAGAGTAAGTCGCCCTTTGTGCTTAATGTACTGTTCGGAGATTTAGTCGTATGAGAAACAACATTTTCAATTACGCATCCATAGGTGGTAAATAATTCTCCGTAAATAATACAAGGACTTCCATCCTTAGTTAAATCATCTTTAGACAAGTTCATCACATTGAATGGCTCTCCAATATCATAGATATACAGTTCAGACTTGTTGCATTTTCTATAATGCTCAACCATAATCGCATCCCTTTTGCCGTAACCATCCCTAATTAAGGGGATTATTGAAACTGTTATTTCTTCGCAAAAGCCTAATACACTTATTAAAAATTGTCTCGAATGCAATTCATCCACATTGCAGGAAAGCCAAGTTGCAGAAACTGGAACTTTCCCTGTTTATGGAGCAACGGGTATTAGTGGTTACACAGAAGCAGCAGATATAAATGGAGAATCTATTTTGATAATCAAAGATGGTTCAGGTGTTGGTACAGTTAAGTTCGTGACCGGAGAATATAGTTACATCGGAACTCTCAACAGCCTATCAGCAAAAGATGGATACTGCTTAAAATACATCTACATTGCCTTGCAAAGATTTAATTTTGAGCCATATAAAACAGGAATGGCAATACCACACATTTATTTTAAGGATTATGGTAAAGCTAAGATTTTTTGTCCTACCATAAAGGAGCAGTTTGCCATTGCTAAACGTATTTCTTCTATTGAAGATAAGGTATCAGTCGAGAAACGAATCTTATTTTACTACCAAGCACAGAAATCGTACTTGTTATCCCAAATGCTTATATAAACATTTTAGATAAAAGATATTGCTTTTGTTTGTTAAGGATGAGTACCAAAGATTGTTCATCCGCCAATTTACAGGCTAAATTTTCAAACACCATAGCAATAGTTTTAAGAGTATTCTCATCTGGTAATACGCAACTGTGTGGCTGAACTTCGGCAATATAATGCCGTTTATGTTCTTCCGTTGAGAGTTCAAGCGATTTCAAATACTCATATGTGTATCGAAGGATATATTTGTTCTTAGCAGTGAGTATTTTAATAGCTGATGACTTTACCTTGAATGGGAATGATACATATTTACAGTCTAAAGTGAAATCATCAATTATAATGCAATCACCTTTACTATAAATTCCGTCTGTTTCCGTTGTATAGCCAAGTATAAAAGCCTTATTTGCTGTTAATACGGGTGTAAAAGTGCAATCGCTACTATATTCTGCACTTGATACAATGTATCGTTGAGGTTGTTCAAAAGAAAGTATATTGCCAATAGTGGCATTAAAACCAACATCCTTTCTGAGCTGCTTAAAGATATTATGTCTTATCCCCTTAATTAGGGATGGTTACGGCAAAAGGGATGCGATTAGCGTCTGTTTGCTTTCTCCCAAATCTGATTGGAAATGCTATAAGGTTTCTGAAATTGCTGATATAGGACGAGGTAGGGTAATTAGTAGTAAGGAAATTGCAAATCAAAACAACCCCCAATACCCCGTTTATTCTTCACAGACATCAAATGAAGGTGTCATGGGATATCTTGATAATTATGCTTTTGATGGCGAGTATATAACATGGACAACTGATGGCGCAAATGCAGGTACTGTATTTTACCGAAATGGGCGTTTTAATTGCACAAATGTATGTGGAACTCTCAAGTTGCATTACCAATTCGATGCTTATTATTGCTCATTAGTCTTGGCAAATGCGACAAAGAAGTATGTTTCTGTAAATCTTGCTAATCCCAAATTGATGAATAACACAATGGCTGCCATCAAACTTTATCTTCCTCCGTTTCAGGAACAAAAAAGGATGGCACAATTATTCAGAAAGATGGATGAAAATATCACTTTAGAGCATAAACTTTTGCTATCGTATCAAAAACAAAAACATTATTTACTCCAGCAAATGTTTATATGAACATCTGCCGGAGTAAGAAATTCTTAGTATTTAGATAATTGATAAGCATCTTTTGTTCAATATTAAGTTTATGCTCTACTTTCAAGAGCAAATTTGCTACAGTTTCTTGCTCATTTTTATTTGGTAAGGTAATTTTTGCTTTTTGTATATCAGCATAATGCAGATGTATGATAGTGCTACCTTTAGCAAATTTGGCCAAATTTTTCTTGCCTATGATATTGAAATAATAACTAAGGTAATTACTATTGTATTGCTCATTAACATGGATTCCAAACATATCTCCCCCAAGTATTATACCATCTTCATTTATTGATGATGGTGCTATAAGTGATAAAGCATCAACTGTAGTCGATGCAGGAAAGAGTAAGTCGCCCTTTGTGCTTAATGTACTGTTCGGAGATTTAGTCGTATGAGAAACAACATTTTCAATTACGCATCCATAGGTGGTAAATAATTCTCCGTAAATAATACAAGGACTTCCATCCTTAGTTAAATCATCTTTAGACAAGTTCATCACATTGAATGGCTCTCCAATATCATAGATATACAGTTCAGACTTGTTGCATTTTCTATAATGCTCAACCATAATCGCATCCCTTTTGCCGTAACCATCCCTAATTAAGGGGATAAGACATAATATCTTTAAGCAGCTCAGAAAGGATGTTGGTTTTAATGCCACTATTGGCAATATACTTTCTTTTGAACAACCTCAACGATACATTGTATCAAGTGCAGAATATAGTAGCGATTGCACTTTTACACCCGTATTAACAGCAAATAAGGCTTTTATACTTGGCTATACAACGGAAACAGACGGAATTTATAGTAAAGGTGATTGCATTATAATTGATGATTTCACTTTAGACTGTAAATATGTATCATTCCCATTCAAGGTAAAGTCATCAGCTATTAAAATACTCACTGCTAAGAACAAATATATCCTTCGATACACATATGAGTATTTGAAATCGCTTGAACTCTCAACGGAAGAACATAAACGGCATTATATTGCCGAAGTTCAGCCACACAGTTGCGTATTACCAGATGAGAATACTCTTAAAACTATTGCTATGGTGTTTGAAAATTTAGCCTGTAAATTGGCGGATGAACAATCTTTGGTACTCATCCTTAACAAACAAAAGCAATATCTTTTATCTAAAATGTTTATATAAGCATTTGGGATAACAAGTACGATTTCTGTGCTTGGTAGTAAAATAAGATTCGTTTCTCGACTGATACCTTATCTTCAATAGAAGAAATACGTTTAGCAATGGCAAACTGCTCCTTTATGGTAGGACAAAAAATCTTAGCTTTACCATAATCCTTAAAATAAATGTGTGGTATTGCCATTCCTGTTTTATATGGCTCAAAATTAAATCTTTGCAAGGCAATGTAGATGTATTTTAAGCAGTATCCATCTTTTGCTGATAGGCTGTTGAGAGTTCCGATGTAACTATATTCTCCGGTCACGAACTTAACTGTACCAACACCTGAACCATCTTTGATTATCAAAATAGATTCTCCATTTATATCTGCTGCTTCTGTGTAACCACTAATACCCGTTGCTCCATAAACAGGGAAAGTTCCAGTTTCTGCAACTTGGCTTTCCTGCAATGTGGATGAATTGCATTCGAGACAATTTTTAATAAGTGTATTAGGCTTTTGCGAAGAAATAACAGTTTCAATAATCCCCTTAATTAGGGTTTCAAGTTTCTCAATGATTTTGTTTTGCAACTTAATACGTTCATCTAACATTGATAGGAATTTTGCAATTTTCCTTTGTTCTGTATTTGTAGGAATGGAAAAAGCATACTTTTCCATTTGGCTTTTATCTCCACGTGGCATCTTTACTCCTTTTACGCCACTCATGACATAATTGATAAACCTATCTGATGCTATGACATAGTATAAGAAATGCTGGTCGCATTTATCTCCTCGTAAAACAAAAACGTCTGCACTACATCCACCTTTTCTATCTGAAAACCAAACTTTTTTCAAATAAGGACGTATGTTAGATAGTAAAATATCTCCTTTCTGATATTCTATTACATTCGTATTTGTTGGTATAGAGGAAGAATACTGTATGCCTTCAAAATTCTGCAATATATTTTCGGTCGAAATATAATTGTTATTGTTTAGCAAGTCTGATGAAATCCGCTTTTTCTGAAACTCTGCCACATCTTTTAAATGGACAAATTTCCATTCTCCCGTAAACTCCGGGAATCTCAAAGCCGGAACATTAAGGACTTTCTTATCTTTATTGTCTGCCATAGTCATTACTCTTTAATTTTGTTGATAAGTTCGGTCGCCGTGATGTCACGCATCAAGGTAAATCCAAACCACTTTTTACCCAAATCTTTGATGGAAGCCCCAATATGGTACACTTCATCATCAATAAGTAAGAAACGGTCGTGTGCCCTGTTGAATTGTTTTATTTCAATGGGTGAATATTGAGTGTTATGACGGTCAACATCCAACTTGAATTGATTGCTGATACGTTGCGTGTAGATGGTAGATGTAACTCCGCTATTTCGCTTGTCAAGCAGCGTAAGTACGGTATCATCCACATAATTGTCAATCAAGACTATTGAGTGCTTGGCTTTCCGTATCAAATCGGACACAAAGCGATAAGCGTCAAACACTTGCCCGTCATAGAATATTCCCTGTACAGGTGGAATGTTTGCATCCAACCGCTTAAAAACCTCGTCGATGCGCTTGTCCGTTACCTCTTGATGCTGTTTCATTTCCAGTTGATGATATTCTATCGTTTCAAGCCGCTGGAACAGTTGGGCATTAGTGGCAATGAAACGGCGCATAGATACAAAGGCTCGCATAATGCGGATATTCACATCTACGGCAGTTTGTGATTTCAAGACAGAGCTAAGCATGGCGATACCTTGTTCTGTAAATGCGTAAGGCAATCTTCTGTCGCCGCCCCAACTTGAAGTCACATTTTGTGATTTCAAGATTTCAACGTCCTCTTTGCTGAGTTGAAACATGAAGTCATCTGGGAATCGCTCACTGTTTCGTTTTACAGCTTGGTTCAACACTCTGGTTTCCACACCGTATAACAGAGCCAAATCCCTGTCAATTATGACTTGTTGGCCTCTGATTACCCGAATCATCGGCTTTATGTCAATAACCTCTGGTAACTGGCCGCAATTTGCGACCGGTTCGCTTGCCTTACCCTCTATCTTTTCCCTGTCTTTCGCCATAGCTTATAAACCTTGATGTCGCAATTTGCGACTTCAAATTTCACATTCAGAATTATACAATGCCCAATTCTTTCAGATAAACTTCAATCTCCTTATCCAACTCGGCACGTTTAGCTTCCAATTCTTTGATTTCCGCCATTACAGCCTTGATGTCAATCGGTTCTTCTTCCTCAAAGGTATCAACGTAACGGGGGATATTCAGGTTATAGTCATTGTCGGCGATTTCCTGCAATGTAGCAAGGTGGCTGTACTTTTCTATTTCCTTGCGGTCACGGTAGGTTTCCACAATCTTCTGGATATGTTGCGGACGGAGCTTGTTTTGCGTCTTGACTTTCTCAAACTCCTTGCTGGCATCAATGAACAGGATGTTGTCATCTTCCTTGCGGCATTTCTTAAACACAAGGATGCAAGTCGGTATGCTCGTACCATAGAAGATATTGGCAGGCAAACCAATGATAGCATCTATGTAGTTCTTCTTCTCTATGAGGAAACGGCGGATTACCCCCTCTGCATTTCCACGGAACAGCACCCCATGCGGAGCTACGCAAGCCATTGTGCCACCCTCATTCAAATGGTAAATCATATGGAGGATAAAGGCGTAGTCGGCTGTTTTCTTCGGCGCAAGCCGTCCGGCCTTACTGAAACGGTCATCGTTGTTGAACTTATCGGCGGCACTCCATTCTGCGGAGAAAGGAGGATTTGCCACCACTGCGTCAAACTGCGTATCGCCAAAGGCATCCCATTCTAATGTATCGCCGTTCTCTATCTTGAAGTTGCTGAACTTAATGCCATGCAACAGCATATTCATTCGGGCAAGGTTGTAAGTTGTCGGGTTCTTTTCCTGCCCATAAATATCCACGGCATGACCCACCTTTGCCGCACGAAGAAGCAACGAGCCGCTACCGCAAGTCGGGTCATACACATTGCGAAGCCGCGCATGACCGATAGACACAATTTCAGCCAATATCTGACTAACCTCTTGCGGTGTATAGAACTCTCCGGCTTTCTTTCCGGCTCCAGCGGCAAACTGGCCAATCATATACTCGTAGGCATCGCCAAGGATGTCTATTTCTTCCGATGCCTCCACACCAAACTTTATATCGTCCAATGCCAACAGCACATTGCTGACGAGCGTATTCTTATCATCAGCCGTCTTACCCAACTTGGGTGAAGCGAGGTCAATATCTGAGAACAGACCTCCAAAATCTTCCTCACTGTCATGTCCCAATGTACTGTCCTCAATCCGTTTCAGCGACCGTTCAAGGATTGGCAATATATTCTCTTTCTTTTTGATTCGGTCAATCACGGATGAAAAGAGGTAAGTCGGTTCTATAAAGTAACCGACACCTTCCAAACATTGCTTTTTCAGTTCCTCTTGTAGTTCAACGGCATCTTCATCCTCCATATCCCATAAGTCTTTGAACGATACGCCGTCATCCACCAAGGCGTTGTTTGAGTATGCTTCTATCTTCTCCGAAAGGTATTTGTAGAAGATGAAGCCCAAAGTGAAATACATGAAATCACTGGCTGACATATTACCACGCAGCTTGTTGGCTACTTCCCAAAGTTGGTCACGGAGTTTCTGTTGTAATTCTTCGCTCATATTTAGTTTTCAGATTTGTTTATAACTATCCATTTTCCCATTTTAATTACATATCTTCCTAATATAAAAAAACAAAAAGATATTATAGCACACCATTTAACTTTTTCATTTCGATCACTTTCAAATCCTTCCTTTCTATACAATGTACCAAGTTCCCTGACGTTTTCCTTAATACTTTCTGCACTTTCTTTAGCAGACTTTTTCATTTTCTCTCTGATTGAAATTGGTATGTTTTTAGCATCAGCCATATTTTCTGCACGCTTAAGAGCCTCTTGGGGTTTTACATATCCAAATAAATTGAGATTACTTGGCGTAGAAAAATCTCTAGCAGGAATACCAGTTTTCTTTTCTAATTCACCCCATTCTGAATAAGGAAGAGAAGCATAAATATCATCGTAATAAATATGTTCCCATGGAGTTTCTACAAGACCAGGGACAACCCTATCATAACAACTATAACCCCAAGGATTGTACTCATCCATTGGTTTTATGTCATTTGCATGATATAAATAGAAACCTACAACAAAGGTGATTAATACGACCAAAGCAAAACCACACATTTTTAGATTAGCAATAATCTCATTTGCTATTGTCGATTTCTTTACATGCTCTTTTTTTGAAATGCTTACGTTTACGGTTTTCTTTATTTCTACTGGTATAACCTGAGAATCATTTTTGACATCTGAATGTTCATTCTTAGAATTATTATGTACTTCACTAACTTGTTGACCACAATAGCAACAAAATTTTGAATCATCCGAGATTTCTTTTCCACAAAATTTACAATACATTTTATTTCCAACTAAAAGTTCTTATTATACTACGCAACCTATCCATTATCCGTGTCAGAGCTTTACGGGTCTTAATCAGTCCAAGATGCTTTTCCTTGAGAGCTTTCTGTATAATCTCTGGCTGCTCTTTTTGCAGGTAGTCGTATTCTTTCAGGTAATGGTCAAGCACGTCTGTGGCAAGACCTTCATCCTGTGCCAATGAGTTCACGGCTTTTTCTCGTTCAGCGGAGATATATCGGTTCAGGCGTTCTTCCAGTTCGTTTGTACCGTCCGCCTTTTGCCGTTGCATCATGAAGTTCTCCTTATCTTCGTCCACATTTTTTTTGATGAAGCCGTCAATAAGTTTCGCTTTGTTACGCATTTCAGCGTCTTTTATCATCGTATCTATGATGTTCTTGCGCCGTTCTGCATAGTCCGTGCTGTACGGGTCAAGGTTGGCAATCAGTTCGAGGATATATGCCACATTGATAATGTCGCTATGCAGGAGTTCAAGGCAGAAATCAATATCTTCCAGTCCTTGTTCATCACCATAAGGTGCCAGATCTTCAGCGACAACCGAAGGATAGACAGGAGGCTCGATAAACCCGACCGTAATGTCAAGGTATTTACTCTTATAGTCGTTAAATTGCTGTTCGGTCAACCCCAAATCATCAGCATCTTCGCTGTAGTCCTCGTATATCTGGATTTCCGCATGTTTGCGAATGATGTCACGGAAAGCAAGCACAAAGTCTTTCTTGTCCTTTTCGCTCTGTAGCAGGTCAATGCTACTTGGCTCTGGGTATTTCCGCAAGAAATCCGTTGCCAACTGTTGGTATTCCTTTTTCACTTCCTCAAACGGAGGTCGTATTATTTCTTCGGGATTGTTGGAGTTGCTGAAAAGCCTGATGGCCGTATCAACATTGCTTTTCAAATCACGGAAGCATATAATTTTACCGAAACGCTTTTTCTCGTTCAGCACACGATTCGTGCGGCTGAACGCTTGCAGTAATCCGTGATATACCAAATTCTTATCCACATAGAGCGTATTGAGTTTCTTGCTGTCGAAGCCCGTCAGGAACATACCCACGACAAGGCAGAGGTCAAGCGGCTTCATGTCCGCTTTCTTCTTTTTCATGCGCAGGTTGATGTCATCGTAGTAAGCACGGAAATTCTCGGTCGTGAACGCTGTGCCGAACATTTCATTGTAGTCATCCATGATGGCTTGCAGTTCGTCCGCCTCGCCTGTGCTTTCGCTGACATACTGCCCCGTATTCATTCCCGTCTGTTCATCGTCCTGGCTGCTGTTGGCAGCGTATGTAAATACTGCGCCGATACGGATTTTCGGCTTCAACGACTTGAATATCTTGTAATAGCGGATAAGCATCGGTACGGATTGCACGGCAAACAGAGCATCAAACTCACCGTCAAAGGTTGACTTATTGAAATTATTAAGGATGAATTTGGCTATCTCCTCCATGCGGTTGGCATTGCCCTTTTCCACTTCTTCGCTTCCGTGATAATACTCCACAAGAAAGCCCAGCACGTTTTCATCGGCTATGGCATCCTTGATAAGGTATTGGTGCAGGCAGTTGCCGAATATCTCTTTGGTGGTATGCCCGTCAACGGCATTTTCCGTGAAGATGGGAGTACCAGTGAAGCCAAACACTTGGGCGTTGTCAAAGAACTTCATGATGCGCTTGTGACTTTCCCCAAAGTGGCTTCTGTGGCACTCGTCGAATATCATCACGATACGGGAGTGGCGTATGGCCTCAATCTTGTTGCTGTACCACGTCTTGCTAACTGCGGCGTTGAGCTTCTGAATGGTAGTGATGATTATCTTGGAATTGCTGTGCAACCGTTTCACCAACTCATCCGTGTTGTCCGTGCCGTCCACCGCACCCGGCTCAAAGGCTTCATATTCCGATTGGGTTTGGGTGTCAAGGTCGTGACGGTCAACCACAAACATTACCTTATCCACATCGTCCAGTTCGGAAACAAGCTGTGCCGCCTTGAATGAAGTCAAGGTCTTTCCGGCTCCTGTTGTATGCCATATATAGCCGTTGTCGTTGGAGTTCTTCACCTTATCCAATATCTTCTCCACGGCATAGAACTGGTACGGACGAAGCACCATCAGGCACTTGTCGCCCTCATGCAGCACGATGTATTTTCCTATGATTTTGCCGAGCGTACATTTCTCCAAAAATGCGGCTGCAAACTTATCCAATTCATTGAACGGCACATTGGCTGCGTCCGTCCAGTTGAACGTGAACTTATAGCCTCCGTTTGGATTGTTGGCGAAGTAGCGTGTGTTGACACCGTTGGAAATCACGAACAGTTGAATGTAATCAAACAACCCGTGATAAGAAGTCTTATGATAGCGTTGGATTTGGTCGTATGCCACCCTTAACTCTACGCCCCGACGTTTCAATTCAATCTGTACCAAAGGCAGACCGTTTATAAGAATGGTCACATCGTAGCGGCACTTCTTACGCCCTTCCACCGTGATTTGGTTGGAAACCTGAAATTCGTTCTGACACCACTGTTGACGGTTAAGGAACTCCACCCAGATGCGTTTGCCGTCCGCCGTGTCAAGCGGATAAAGGTCGCGGAGCTTCTTCGCCTTTTCAAAGCGTGTGCCTCCTTCAAGGTAGATGAGTATCTTGTCAAATTCCTCATCCGTAAATTCGGTACGGCCATGCTCCGCCAACCGCTTACGGTTGTGTATCTCCAACTGCCTCTTGAAATTGGCTTGAAGATTGTCCTCCTCGGCAATTTGGACATATTCATAGTCCATTTGCTGGAGCGTGGCGATAAGTCCGGCTTCCAATGCCGCTTCACTTTGTATAGACATATTCCTGTTCTACCTTTTATGCGTTACTTATTATCATTCAGACTTCTGATAATCTCAATTCCCAATGCGTTTTCTATCTTGCAAATGGTTTCCAACGACATATTCTTTTTGCCTTTCAGCACTTTGGATATGTATTGCTGGGTGCAGTTCATCTTTTCGGCAAGCATCTGTTGCGTCAAGCCGAGTTCCGTCATCCGTTTTGACATGGCGGCGGCAATCAACTGTGAATATTCCGCCCAATCCTTTTTATCCTGTTTCACACCAGTTTCCTGCTTTACGGCTTCCAAAGCCATACAAGGCATTTTATCTGTCGTTGTATTCATTGAAAGATTACCTTATCTTGTCTGGATGCAAAGGTAATACAATTATTCGAGAAAGCACAACCAACGAGTTGTGTTTTTGCAAAAATGTTTTCTTCTCAATAAATATGAAACATTATAGGGGTCGTTGATTTAGCGCCCTCTAAACAACTTCTACTTCAAACATAGGGGGATGTCATTTCAACACCCCCCTGTTTGGGCTATCATTCAAGTTAGAACACACCGTTTGTCAGGTTCATTGCTTCAACTTTCTTTTCCATTTTCACCTTTGCGTAAACCTGCGTTGACGCGATGCTGCCATGCCCCAAAATCTTGCTGACTGAGTAGAGTTCCGCACCTGCCGTTATCGCCAGCGTTGCCGCCGAATGGCGGCTGCTGTGATAGGTGAAATCCTTTTCTATCCCTGCCTTGTCCTTGATGCGGCGCACGTACTTCGCCACGTTGTCGGGCTTCTTCACCAACGGGAAGATGATGCCGTCCTCTCCGTTTTCGGGGCGTGGAGGAAGCAACGATAGAGCCAACGCATTGAGCGGTACGGCAACTGGCCGCTTGGTCTTGTGCTGGATGACCGACACCGTTTGTACGCCGTTTACGTCCTTGATGTCGCTCCACCGCAGCCGTTGCATGTCGCCGAGCCTAAGCCCCGTCATGCACGAGAAGCCGAAAGCCCTCTGCACGACTTCTTCCATATAGGTTTGCAGCTCTACGGCAAGAAAGCGTTTCAGTTCGTCAGCCGTCAGGTATTCGCGGTGCTTGTCCGGCGCATGGAAACGCTCCTCCCTTGTAAGTTCCTGAACGGGATTGGAAGCCATCAGTCCGTCACGCACGGCCTTGTTGAAGATGGCCTTTACCGTTTCCTCAAACAGCACGAGGGTATAAGCGGCCAGCCTGCCGCCATTCGTCCTTATTTGCTTACGGTTACGATAACTTCGCATATACCCGAACAGGCCGCTTACCAAATCCCTGTCCACATCTTTCAGCAAGACATCCGTTTTCTTTGCACGTTTCAAATAGGCTTCAATCCGCCTGCGCACAACATCCTTATGTTGTATCATTTTTTTACAGTTTCCATCTGTCATGGCACAACGCACATAGTCATCGCACCACCCAAGCCAAGTCATGGTCTTGTTCTGTTCGTTTTCTTCCCTCTTTTCCTTCTTCTCGAAAGACGGAGGTGTAAGGATGCGCTGTGCCTGTATCTCCTGTGCCTTTCGCAAGGTTTGTTCGTTGAGTTTTCTTGCATTGGGAGCGTCATCGGGGATAAGGTACAGGTGCAGGTTCTCCCTCTTGCGGAAGCCGGTTTCGTAATACTCCAAATAAAGGCTACGGTTTCCGGCTGTCAACATTCTTGCTTTGATTTCTACTTTCATAAAATTCTTCCTTTTTATTTTTAAGTTATACAAACATATTGTTCACGAGGTTCATCGTCTCGATTTTCTTCTTATCCACTATCTTGGCATAGACTTCGGTCATGCGGATGCTTCGGTGTCCGAGTATCTTGCTCACCGTATAAAGGTCTGCGCCGAGGGTCAGCAACAGGGTCGCCGCCGTATGCCTGCTGCAATGGTAGGTGATGTGCTTCGTGATGCCAGCCTCCTGCATCCATTCGCCCAACACCACTTCCACCGTGGTAGAGGTGATGCGCAACTGGTGAAATACCCTTTCTTCGTCCTTTGACTTTCGGGGCATCCATTTCAAGGCTTCGTTGGAGAGCGGTATCGTCACCGTATTCTTGGTTTTCACTTGTTGATGTTCGATGTAAAGCGTCTTTCCGTCCGCCGCCGTGTGTATCTCGCCCCATTTCAAGGTCATCATGTCGCTGTACCGTAACCCGGTGAAACAGGAAAACAGAAATGCCTTTTTCACAATGTCGTAGCGGCACGGCGTGGCCATCAGTTGACGAAGTTCCTCAATGGTCAGGAACTCACGCATGGCGCTCAGCTTCTGCGGCTTCTCCTTTGTTTCCAACAGCTTGAATGGGTTGCGGTCTATCAACCCTTCGCTGACGGCCTTGTTCAGCGCGGCGGCAAGGCGGTTCATGAAGATGCGGCAGGTGGTGCTGCTCAACGTCTTTTTGCCTTGGTTGAACGTGCAGGTTTTCAGAAAGGCGATGAAGCCCTTGCAGAAATCCTTGTCAACCTCTTTTAAGGAGAGGGTCGGCTTGCCTATATATAATAGGTATTCTTCCACCCTTGCCTGTGCGTTCCGCTTCGACCTCATGCTGGCCGGGCTTAACCCGTTTTCTTCGGCGGTGTACTTTGCCACCCATGCGCTGAGCGTCATCCGTGCCTTTTTCACGTCCTCCCAGTTCACAAGCCCCTTTTCCTGAATGTCGAGGATGCGTTGCGCCTTGATTTGTTCGGCCAGCTTGCGCGTGTTCCTGTTCTGCAACTTGGCGGCGGCATCCGTTTCCGGCACGAGGTAGAGTTTCAGCCCCTCTTTCTTCCTTGCGCCACGGTAGTACATGTCGAGGTACAGGCTTACATTGCCGTCGTTGAGCCTCTTCTCGCGTATGCGGACAGGCTCCTTGATTTTGATTTCTTTCTTATTTCGTCCCATTTTCTTTTCTGTGTTATCCGATTCTTGGATTTGTTACTATATTGTATATCAGTCACTTGCAAGCGCAACAAAGATAATTCACGGCGGGACAAAAACGGGACAAAAAGCGTGCTTTTATATCCCAAATTAGGCAAATATAACTATCCAATCAAAAAACGGCCTCTATTCATAACTAACTATAAATCAGTGCTATTTGGCAGATTACGTTAGATATGTTTTCCTATGGTTTTACCCATCTGGAGTAATTGGTGGATATTGCAGATGTGCATGGCACTCGCGGCACTGTTCTCCATCGTCATGGCGGCAGGTATCGCCTACAAGATGATGGTAAAGCACGAGCCGTTGGACGTTATGAAGCTGTTTAGGCCGCTTGCCGTGTCGATTATCATCTGCTGGTGGTATCCGCCTGCGGACACGGGTATGGCGGGGAGCCGGAACAACTGGTGTTTTCTGGACTTTCTGTCCTACATCCCGAATTGCATCGGGTCGTACACCCATGACCTGTACGAAGCTGAAGCTTCACAGATATCGGACAGGTTCGAGGAAGTTCAACAGCTCATCCATGTGCGTGACACGATGTACACGAACCTGCAGGCGCAGGCGGATGTCGCCCACACGGGCACATCCGATCCCAACCTGATAGAGGCGACAATGGAGCAGACCGGCGTGGACGAAGTGACGAGCATGGAAAAGGATGCGGCGAAGTTGTGGTTCACGTCTTTGACGGCAGGAGTTATCGTGGGGATAGACAAAATCATCATGTTGATTGCTCTCGTGGTGTTCCGAATCGGTTGGTGGGCAACGATTTACTGCCAACAAATCCTGTTGGGAATGCTGACGATTTTCGGACCGATACAGTGGGCGTTCAGCATCCTGCCGAAATGGGAAGGTGCTTGGGCGAAGTGGCTGACACGCTATCTGACGGTGCATTTCTACGGGGCGATGCTCTACTTCGTGGGCTTCTATGTGCTGCTGCTCTTTGACATTGTATTGTGCATCCAAATCGAGAACCTGACGGCGATAACCGCCAGCGAGCAGACGATGGCTGCCTACCTGCAAAACTCGTTCTTCTCGGCAGGCTACCTGATGGCGGCTTCGATTGTAGCCCTCAAGTGCCTGAACCTTGTTCCGGACTTGGCGGCATGGATGATACCGGAGGGCGACACGGCATTCTCTACCCGAAACTTCGGCGAGGGCGTGGCACAGCAGGCGAAGATGACGGCAACCGGAGGGTTGGGCGGCATCATGAGATAATCCGCAAAAGATAATATAAACCCAATAAAAATCATAACAACATGAAATTGCAAGAGAAAATCAAAAGCTGGTGCAAGGATGAGAAATTCATGTCCTTTGCACAGGAACGAGCGAGAAAAGAGGTTTGCGAGGTGACGGAAAACCACCGCATCGACCCGCAGTATGAAGAACTGGACGAAGCCTTCGAGTACGACGACCGGTACATCGCCCCCTTGGTGACGTACCTGACGTACAAGCTGCGTCTTGCCCTGCTGCAGCGGAACGCAGGTAAGCGCAAAAGAGGAATCTGGTGGGTGCTTGTCCACGTGGAGATGCAGGGCTATTACGTGGAGATATTCTCGGCGGAGTTCGAGAATCTTTTGACGGAACTTCGGGATGCGGTCATACCCATGCTGCACACGGAATATGTACAGATGTTGAACGGTAAAAGGGAATAACCGATGGTCATCAAGAATTTGGAAAACAAAATAAGACTGGTGGGCATCATCTGTACCGCTTTTCTCGTGGGATGTGTCATCATCAGCTTGTCAAGTATCTGGACAGCCCGGACGATGGTCTCGGATGCGCAGAAGAAGGTGTATGTGCTGGACGGCAACGTGCCTATCCTCGTGAACCGCACGACAATGGACGAAACGCTTGACATGGAAGCTAAAAGCCATGTGGAAATGTTCCACCATTATTTTTTCACGTTACCGCCAGATGACAAATACATCCGCTATACGATGGAAAAAGCGATGTATCTGGTGGATGAGACGGGGTTGGCACAATACAACACGCTCAAGGAAAAGGGTTTCTACTCCAACATTTTGGGTACGAGTTCGGTGTTCTCCATCTATTGTGACAGCGTGGCTTTCAACAAGGAGAAGATGGAGTTCACTTACTACGGACGGCAACGCATTGAGCGGCGGAGCAACATCCTCATGCGGGAACTGGTCACGGCGGGGCAACTTAAGCGTGTGCCCCGAACAGAAAACAACCCGCACGGATTGCTTATCGTGAACTGGCGAACCCTGCTGAACAAGGACATCGAACAGAAAACGAAGATCAACTACTAAACAACGGAGTTTATGAATATCAAGGGATTCAGGCGGATGCTCTTCGGTGAAAAGATGCCGGACAAGAACGATCCGAAATACAAAGACCGTTACGAGCGGGAGGTGTCCGCCGGACGAAAGTTCGCCCAAGCGACACGCATTGACAAGGCTGCCGCCAAGGTGCAGGGATTCGCCAACGCACACCGGATACTTTTTCTGGTCATCGTCTTTGGTTTCGCTATCGGAGGGTTCACTTGGAACATCTATCGCATTACAATGGCATACCGCAACAGCCGGCCGACACGCACGGCGACGGAAATGCAGGATTCGGTGCTACGGGAAAGACACAAGAGGCTGCAAGGGGGTGAAATAAGGGAAAATCGGAACGAGAACAAGAAATATGAACCGCAATAAAGGAGTGCTTATGAATACACGATTTGAAAAATCAGTCCGCTCGTCGGACGAATGGTACACCCCGAAGGAGGTGTTGAAAGCGTTAGGCAGGTTCGACCTTGACCCTTGCGCCCCTATCCGTCCGTTGTGGCCGACCGCCGAAGTCATGTATGACCGGAACATGGACGGATTGTCCCTGAAATGGGAAGGGCGTGTATGGCTCAATCCTCCGTACTCGCGTTCCCTTATCGAACAGTTTGTCCGAAAGCTGGCGGAACACGGCAACGGCATCGCGCTGTTGTTCAACCGTTGCGATTCCAAAATGTTTCAGGACGTCATTTTCGAGAAAGCGACGGGCATGAAATTCCTGCGCCACCGCATCCGGTTTTACCGCCCGGACGGAACACGCGGCGATTCTCCCGGTTGCGGCAGCATCCTGATCGCATTCGGAGTGGAAAACGCAGAAGTGCTGAAAAACTGCAGCATTGAAGGCAAGTATGTACAACTCAATTAAAAGATGTATGATGAAGATATTTGATAAAATCAATTTCAGGGAGCCGAAGTATATGCTTCCGGCTGTCCTGTATATCCCGCTTCTGGTTGCATCGTACTTCATCTTCGACCTGTTTCATACCGAAACGGCGGAGATTCCGGACAAGACGCTGCAGACAACGGAGTTTTTGAACCCCGATTTGCCGGATGCCCGGCTTAAAGGCGGTGACGGCATAGGCAGCAAGTACGAGAACATGGCCAAATCATGGGGTAAGATACAGGATTACTCCGCAGTGGATAACATAGAACGAGATGAACCCGATGACAACAAGGAAGAATATGAATCGCAATACACGGTGGACGACATCGCCTTGCTCGATGAGCAACAGCAGGAAAAGGCTGCGGCAGCGCAAATTGCCGATGCCAAGACACGCGAGCAAGAAGCTCTCGCGGAACTGGAGAAAGCCCTTGCCGAAGCAAGGTTGAGAGGACGCAATGAGGTATTACCGGCGACCGATACGGACAGTACCGCATCGGCGCAACCCCCGACGGCAACCATAGAGGTCAAGGGAAAAATAGAGGAAGAGAGCCGTTCGGTAAAAGCCCCGTCAGAGAACGAACCGCCCAGCGAAGTGGTACGCAAGGTAAAGACGGCTTCGGATTACTTCAATACGCTTGCGGTCAATGCCCGTGAACCGAAACTGATAAAGGCCATTATCGACGAGGACATCAAGGCGGTGGACGGCTCGCGTGTGCGGTTGCGTCTGCTCGACGACGTGGAGATCAACGAGTGCGTGGTCAAACGAGGGTCGTATCTGTATGCCACCATGAGCGGCTTCTCGTCGGGGCGTGTGAAGGGGAACATCACCAGCATTCTCATCGAGGACGAACTGGTGAAGGTCAGCCTGTCCCTTTACGACACGGACGGCATGGAAGGGCTTTATGTACCGAACAGCCAGTTCCGGGAAACGAGCAAGGATGTGGCAAGCGGTGCGGTGTCGGGGAATCTGAACATGAATACCGGCAGTTACGGCAACAGTCTCTCGCAATGGGGAATGCAAGCCGCTACGAATGCCTACCAGAAAACGAGCAATGCCATCGGCAAAGCTATCAAAAAAAATAAGGTAAAGCTGAAATACGGCACTTTCGTCTATCTGGTGAACGGACGTGAGAAACAGTAAAAACGGAAGCCATGATAGAGATTGACAACATATATAATATGGACTGTATCGAGGGTATGAAGCTCATGGCGAACGGCAGTGTCGATGCCGTGATAGCGGATTTGCCTTACGGCGTGTTGAACCGTAGCAACAAGGCGGCACACTGGGACAGGCAGATACCGCTCGAAGCGTTGTGGAAACAGTACCGCAGGATCACCAAGCCGGGAAGCCCCGTTATCCTCTTTGCGCAGGGCATTTTCTCGGCGCAACTCATGCTCTCGCAACCCCGGATGTGGCGGTATAACCTCGTGTGGCGGAAAGACCGGGTAACGGGTCACCTGAATGCCAACCGGATGCCGCTACGCCAGCATGAGGACATCATCGTGTTCTACGACCGTCAGCCGGTATATCATCCTCAAATGACGCCGTGTCCACCGGAACGGAGGAATCATGGACGCCGCAAGACGGACGGTTTCACGAACCGCTGTTACGGTGAAATGAAACTGGCTCCGGTGCGTGTTGCCGAAGACAAGTACCCGACCTCTGTCATTTCCATACCCAAGGAACACAAGACAGGAGCATTCTATCATCCGACACAGAAGCCGGTAGCCTTGATAGAGTACCTGATACGTACCTATACCAACGAGGGCGATGTGGTGCTGGACAACTGCATCGGTTCGGGTACGACCGCCATTGCCGCCATCCGCACGGGGCGGCATTACATCGGATTCGAGATTGAACCGACGTATTGCGAAATTGTCGGACGACGGATTCGGGAGGAACTGGAACGTGGTCATGGATTAAAGAAAGCGAAATAAGGGAAATAAAGAAATAAACAATATCAACAGAAACGATATGAACAAGAAAATAATTGTAACTGCATTTCTTCTGGCGGCAGGACTTTTTGCCACACGGAACGCACAGGCTCAGCGTACATACGAAGAGATGGAACGGCTGACTGTCAATGAACAGGTAACGACCGTCATCACAGCCACGGAACCGGTCCGCTTCGTGGATATTTCCACAGACAAGGTGGCGGGCGACCAACCCATTGAGAACATCATCCGGTTGAAGCCCAAAGAGACGGGACACGAGGACGGTGAAGTGCTGGCCATCGTCACCATCGTAACGGAACGCTATCGCACGCAGTATGCACTCATCTACACCACGCGGATAAGCGAGGCGGTGGCAGACAAGGAAATTCAGCTACAGGAACGGGATGCCTACAACAATCCTACGGTCTCGATGTCCACAGCCGACATGGTGCGTTTTGCAAGACGGGTGTGGAACTCGCCCGCGAAAATCCGCAACGTGGCGACCAAGGCGCACCGAATGGTAATGCGCCTGAACAATATTTACTCGGTGGGCGACTATTTCTTCATCGACTTTTCCATCGAGAACAAAACGAACATCCGTTTCGACATCGACGAGATACGGGTGAAACTGTCGGACAAGAAACTTTCGAAGGCAACCAACGCGCAGACCATCGAGCTGACGCCTGCCCTGGTATTGGAACACGGCAAGACGTTCAAGCACGGCTACCGGAACGTGATTGTCGTGAAAAAGATGACCTTTCCGAACGACAAGCTGCTGACCATCGAAATGACGGAACAACAAATCAGCGGGCGCAATATCAGCCTGAACATTGACTACGAGGATGTGCTGTCGGCCGATTCATTTAACACCGCTTTATTGGAGGAGGAATGACGATGAAAAAGACGATAATACTGATGCTTGCCTGCATGTGCGTCTTCATGAATGCAAGTGCGCAGCGTAACAGCGGCCGCCTCTCGCTTGGAGTGGGATTGCTGTATGAGAACGGCATGGACGTAACGCTTGCTTACGAACATGAAATGAACTACCGCCATGCGTGGGAGTTTTTCGCCAACGGCTATCTGAAATGGACGGAATGTAAATCTTGCGGTCATATTTGTCCGGAATCCTTCTGGCGCAACTATCGCACTTACGGTTTCGGTGTGGCGTACAAACCTTGTGTGGTGCGTGGACGCAACCATTACGGCAACTTGCGTATCGGAGCTTCGGCAGGGAGCGACACGAACAAGTTTCTTGCCGGAATCCATGTGGGTTACGAGCACAATTATGTGCTGCGGTCGGGATGCACACTGTTCTGGCAGGTAAAGAGTGACATGATGATAAAAGGGGCGGATTTGCTGCGGACAGGTATCGTGCTGGGGGTGAAACTGCCGATAAAATAAAGGAAAAACAAAAAACGAAAATAACATGATACGAAAGATTCAATGGTTTGCAATGGCAGTGACGGCGGTATTGTGCGCTGCCTGTGACGCCCATATCGACGTACCTGATACGGCGGTACGTCCGGGACATATTCTCTGCGAGGACGGTACGGCTTTATCCTACGTACAGTATGAACAGTCGGGAAAACGGGCAATAGCGGTTGTCTTCGATACCGAACACCGTGAAGGTACGGAAGGGAACGGCTATGCGGTTTACCTGTGGGACATTGCTCCGGCAGCTTTTGCCGACAGCCTCGGTGTCGCACAAGGGACGTCGGCCGACATCGAGGCTTTGGACGGGAACATGAACACCTTTGCGCTGTACGACACACGGGAGACGGCTTCGCCTATGGCGGAAGCGGTCTTTGACCTGTGGCGGTACGGACAGAGTGCCTATATCCCGTCGGTGGCACAGATGCGGCTGCTGTATGCCGTCCGGGAAACCGTCAATCCTGTCATCGAACGGTGTGGCGGCCATCCGCTGCCGTTGGATGAAAACGACTGCTGGTACTGGACATCGACGGAGGTAACCGGACAGGAAACGGCGAAAGCGTGGCTTTACTCGACAGGAAGCGGTGCGATGCAGGAGACCCCGAAGACACAGGCGCACAAGGTGCGGCCGATTATCACACTGAACAGGTAGGAACGAAAAGAGGGAAAGGACAAAGACAATGGAAGAAAGCAAGGAACTACAAGGATTTTACAAAATATTCCGTGCGGTCATCTATATCTCCGTGCTGATGGAGTTCTTCGAGTATGCCATAGACCTTGCCATGCTCGACCACTGGGGCGGCATATTGATTGATATACACGGGCGCATCAAGCGATGGATGATCTATAACGACGGCAACCTCGTGTATAGTAAGATAGCGACCTTCCTACTCATCTGCATCACTTGTATCGGCACACGCAACAAAAAACACTTGGAGTTTGACGCACGCAGGCAAGTGTTATATCCACTTATCTGCGGATTGTTCTTGATTGTGTTCTCCGTGTGGCTGTACCATCATACGATGGAAACGAGGCTCTACACCCTGCCGCTGAACATCATCTTCTATATGGCGGCTACGCTGGTCGGTGTGATATTGGTGCATATCGCATTGGATAACATCTCGAAGTTCATCAAGGAGGGACTGGGTAAAGACCGGTTTAACTTCGAGAATGAAAGTTTCGAGCAGAGCGAAGAGAAGGATGAGAACCAGTATAGCGTGAATATACCGATGCGGTACTATTACAAAGGTAAATTTCGCAAGGGATGGGTGTCGATAAGCAACTGTTTCAGAGGAACATGGGTGGTTGGAACTCCAGGTAGCGGTAAGACGTTCAGTATCATAGAACCGTTCATCCGCCAACATAGTGCCAAGGGCTTCGCGATGGTGGTCTATGACTACAAATTTCCGACACTTGCCACTAAACTTTACTATCATTACAAGAAAAACCAGAAGCTCGGCAAAGTGCCAAAAGGATGCAAGTTCAACATCATCAACTTCGTGGATGTGGAGTACAGCAAACGGGTGAACCCCATTCAGGCAAAGTACATCAATAATCTTGCGGCGGCGAGCGAAACGGCGGAAACCCTGTTGGAATCCCTGCAGAAAGGCAAGAAAGAGGGAGGCGGAGGCAGTGACCAGTTCTTTCAGACTTCTGCCGTGAACTTTCTTGCCGCCTGTATCTACTTTTTCGTGAACTACGAGCGGGAACCCTACGATGCAAACGGAAAGAAACTGTATGCGGAGAAACGGCAAGATCCGCAGACGAAGTTCTGGAAGCCGACGGGTGTCGTTCGTGACCGTGAGGGTGGCAGCATCGTGGAACCTGCCTATTGGCTTGGAAAATACTCGGATATGCCGCATATCCTTTCATTTCTCAATGAGAGCTACCAGACTATTTTTGAGGTACTTGAGACGGACAACGAGGTCGCGCCGTTGCTCGGCCCGTTCCAAACGGCCTTCAAAAACAAGGCGATGGAACAGTTGGAAGGTATGATAGGTACGCTGCGTGTCTATACCAGCCGTTTGGCTACAAAGGAATCTTACTGGATATTCCACAAGGATGGGGACGATTTCGACCTGAAAGTTAGTGACCCCAAGTCACCCAGTTATCTGCTGATAGCCAACGATCCGGAAATGGAAAGTATCATCGGAGCGTTGAACGCTCTGATATTGAACCGTCTCGTTACCCGTGTGAACACCGGGCAGGGGAAAAATATTCCGGTCAGCATCATCGTGGATGAGCTACCGACACTGTATTTCCACAAGATAGACCGACTGATAGGTACGGCGAGAAGCAACAAGGTAAGCGTAACGCTGGGTTTTCAGGAGTTGCCGCAGTTGGAGGCTGACTACGGAAAAGTGGGAATGCAAAAAATCATCACGACAGTGGGCAACGTGGTAAGCGGTTCAGCTCGCGCAAAAGAGACACTGGAATGGTTGTCGAATGACATTTTCGGCAAGGTGGTACAGGTCAAAAAGGGCGTGACGATCGACCGGGACAAAACGAGTATCAATCTCAATGAGAACATGGACAGTCTTGTACCCGCCTCGAAAATTTCGGATATGGCGACGGGATGGATTTGCGGACAGACGGCACGTGATTTCGTGAAGACGAAAACCGGTACGGGAGGCTCGATGAACATTCAGGAGTCGGAAGAGTTCAAGACTACAAAGTTCTTCTGCAAGACGGATTTCGATATGAGGGAGATAAAAGCGGAGGAAGCGGCCTATGTACCGCTACCGAAGTTCTACACTTTCAAGTCGAGGGAGGAACGGGAACGCATCTTGTATAAAAATTTCATACAAGTCGGACAGGATGTAAAAGACATGATAGCGGATGTACTGAACAAGCGTGGGGCGAAATAAATCAAAATCCCTGCAATAATTTACGTGGTTATTGCAGGGATTTTTGTATTCCATTCAGCTACCCGAAATCTTGCGGACATAAATGAATCATCTGACAGTTTCCGATTTGGAATCGTTTTCCGACAGCAGATTTTGTAATTTGTCGATGTCCGGTAGAGTCTTGCGCAAATTTTCCGGCATTTCTTGGGCTGTGCGGTATGTCGCCACGCCCATAGGCTTATCATAGTCGCGCACCATGATTTCGACAAATTGGCGGTTGGCATCCTGACATAGGACAATACCGATTGAAGGGTTCTCGTGCGGTTTCTTGTCGGTCATATCATATACAGTCAGATAACCGCTAAGCTGTCCGAGATAATTCGGGCGGAACTTGCCCCGTTTCAATTCCACGATTACGCTGGCATTCAGTTCTCTGTTGAAGAATACAAGGTCAGCAAACATTTCCTCTCCGGCAACTATCAGGCGATGCTGACTGTCGATAAAAGTGAAGTCGTTTCCAAAACGGAGAATGAACTGCTTGATATTGGTTACGATTTGGTTTTCGATGACCTTTTCGTTCCAGTCCTGTTCGCGTTCTCCCACATTCTCCAGATTAACCATTTCGAGCATATACTCATCCTTGAACGCCAATGTCGCTTTTACGGCATAAATGGCTTCGGGCAGCACTTGAAGGAAGTTGCTCGGCAAAGATCCGCGATTTGAATAGATGTCTTCTTTCAAGTAATTTTTGAGAGAGGATAGCGACCACGCATTTTGAGCGGCACAATGGATATAGAACAATCGTTCTGCGATGTCTTTTGAACGAGTCAGGATTTCAATATGATGTGAAAAGCTAATCTTGACAAAATCGTCCCAGGTAAATTCGGTATTGACCGGTTGCCCGATAAGTTGCAGCAGTAGATGCTCGTCAATATCCAATTCGCCCAACGCTGTTGGATGAATTAAAGCCGTACCCTTTTCCGACGAATGGTTTTCCAATTCGCCCAACACTGTTGGACGAATTAAAAACGTCCTCCATTCCTCATAGAATGAGCGCATCCGTTTCAACCCCGATTCAGAAAAGCCGTGCAGACCGGGCAACTCCCGTTGAAGGAGCTTTGATATGGTAGGCAATGCTTTAGTACCCCAACAGCCGATGCGGGAATTTTCAGACACGAATTTCCCCACTCCAAAATACAACGAGAGAGTTTCTTTGTTGACCGCAGCCGCACTTCTATACCGGCAGCGTTCGATGGCATGTTTGATTATCTCTACTGCCTCTGCATATTGTGTATAATCCGATGGGATAACTTGTTGTTCCATATACATACGTTTTTGTGCCGCAAAGGTACGAAAAATACGGGATATACAGGGCAGAATGCCAACATATTATAGTGCCGTGTGGGTCTTATTCGGTATTTTTAGCGTTCCGGTTTCCTGCACTCGCTTTGCTGCCAATCTACTCACTTAGATGTTCATGTGTCTGGGGCGTGCCGAGAAAGCCGGTAGCGGTGTGGATAAGATTGTGAGCGGTTGGCAGTCTTTGGGTTGGCCGCTTCCTACTGTAGCCGAGGAAACACGTCCGGACTATGTTGTGCTGACCTTGCAGTTAGGGATGAAAACCCGACAAGAAAACCTCGCAAGCAGGATTTGAGAAAAGAGCAAATCTTGGAGTTCTGTGTTGAGCCGCAATCCCTATCTGATATTTTGCAACATTTAGGATTGAAAGATAGGGAAAATCTTATGGAGGTCTATATCAATCCGATGATTGGTGCAGGGGTATTGGAAATGACGGAGCCGGACAATCCCACAAGCCGTAACCAGATGTATGTAACGGTAAAAGTGGAACAAGAATTTCAAAAGTAAGTTTATAATAGGATATTGCGGCTTGGACGCATCCAACCTCATACAAATAACACTGCCCGCGTGAAAATGGGGGCAGTGTTATTTATATGGTAGTTCGCTTATTTAAGCTCGTGTACCGCTTAAAAGTTCGGCAAGTTGCCGGTCGCAGAATTTATCGTATTCCTCCTTGTCTGTACCGCTTTCGATAGCCCGGTCGATAACATCGCCCAGTTCGTCGAAGCAGACTTCTTCATTGACACACTTTGCATTGCTATCATCTTCTTTCAGTAGATAGACCTCGTAGTAATCAGAGCCGTTGAGAGCGATAACGACATATCCGGCGTGTAACCGTCCGTTTACTTTCAGCCGCAGTGCCGGTAATTCTTGGAATACCGTAGCGACAAATTCGCTGACTCCCCACGACATAAAGACGGGTATGGGGGTAAATGACAGTAATTGTTCTTTGATGGTCTGTGCGATGTGCATTACATACTCTTTATCCATAACTTTGATTTTTAATATGATTATTGATTTATGTTAGTTGAACCATTCGGGGTTATCCTCTTTTAATTCCGTGATGAGTTCATCGTCCGGTAATTTGAGGGTCTTCGCATCGGCGAAAAAGAAAACCTCGTCATATATTTGTTCGGCTTCCTTACTTGCAAAACCTTCGCTCTCGTCCTCGAAACTGCCCGGATGAAGTGCATCGAGCAGAGCGGTAGAGCCGATAAGTAGTTCTTCACCTTCGTTGGATTTCACGATACGGCAGATGTAGATATTGCCGTCAAATTGTAGTTCTTTCGTTTTCATACGCCTGTTATCTTAATGGGATATGTCTCCCGTTTGCCTTGAGGTATTCCATGATACACTTCGCTTCTTCGTGCGATGCACGGTTGCGGTCATCGTAATTGCGTGTCTCGTCTGCCATGACCACGATACACTCCTTTACCAACCTGTAAAGGCTTTGCTGCAGCGTGGGGTGCATTTCGGGGATAGCGGCTGCAAACCGTTTGGGATTGAAGCCGTAATCGTTCACTGCTCTTTCCCAGTCTTTGGCGAGCTGGTACTCCTTGCTTTCCTTGATGTTGTCCATAATCTTGAATTTTAATGATTTGTTTTTTATTCCCTCCGTTCGATTCCTTTCTGTCGGAACCGCTTTGGGATTTTATAGATGCGGTAAACGGTTGTCGGTACAGCTTCATACGGGAGGCTTTTCCTGCCAATTACTCTTTCTGAGGGAAGGAAGAATTTGCAGGAAATACATTTCAAGCCGCCGGATCAAGCGCGACGGCCGACCTTTGCATCTGATAAAACCAAACCGGGGCTGACAGGGAATGAAGCTGGGGAAACGCTATAAAAGGGAAGTTGAAAATGGTAAAAAAGAGAGGAAACGAAAGCTATGAATGGAGGAAGGGTGGGTGGTGACGGGTTCGTCAGAAAGTTAAAAGAGGTACTTGGGTCCTTTGTCCGGAGCATACAAAAATGAATAGAGGGCGGATTTCCCCCCCCCTATTCGTTATGACAACAACATTTGTCAGGCAGCTATTTCTTCCGTTTGCGGTTCGGTCTGTGCTTCCGCTTCGGGTTGCGGTTCATCGGGTTGTTCCGCTTCCTGCGTGGCTTGTTCCTGCAAAGCGGCTTTTTTTTCCTTAATGCGTTGGTGCCGCTTTTCGTACACTTCATTATATCCGTCTTGGATATTGGCAAGTTCTTCGGGCATATGCTTTTGGGCGAAGCCAAGCAACAGGGAGGCTGTGGCGTTGTTACCGAATGCGTCCTTGAAATTGGCAATCAGATAATCCCTGCGGATAACGGCTTTCTGCTTGGCGGTAAGGTTCTCGATGATGCGCATTTTGTCCTCGCTCGTAAGGTAGTAATAAGAACCTTTATCTTCAATTCCCACCTCATTGAAATGCTCTTTGCGGAGTGAGGAGAGCAGGAAGAAATACACCATTTTCTCCTCGTCCTGTCCAAATTTGCGCTCTGACATATCGACCTCTAAAATCCGCTTTTTGGTGTCTTCAACGGTCTTTTCGAGGGCAATCTCCTTGTTGCGTTTGTCCTGCTTTTCCAACTTCTCGATAGGTGAAAGCGGCATTTCGGTTGCTGTACCGTTTACGGTGGTAGCGGTATTTGCAACATAGCACAGTGTAATGTCGTTGCTCTCAATACGGAGATAGAGGGAGATTTCTCCTGCTTCGCTTCGGGTGCGGATTGCTTCGCATTTTTCGGTGTAACCGTTCAATTCCTGCCCGTAATCCTTTTCTGCATCCTCGTATTCCTCGGTGGTATCATAATCCTCTTTTTGAGGTGCTTGGGGGCTTTCGGGGTATTTCGTTGCATAGGTTTTAAGGCTTTCCACTTCGTAGCCCATAGCGGTAAGTCGGTCGATGACAGCTTCATTGTAATTGTAGCTTTCGTGGCAGAGGGGAACGGCAGGGTGCTGTTCCATGAGCCGCATAGCCTTTTCGGTAAGGTGCGATGTGTTCATTTCCACCAAGCAAGCGCGGTTGGCGCAATTTCCGCAACCACCCTCACAGAACAACATCATATTATTGGTATTGTGAGGGCATGAAAGACAAAGGGTTTTGTCGAATGAATAGCGATTGAGGTCTGCGGTGTATTGCCGTTCGATGCTTTGTGCCACCTCGGAAGCTTTCATGCCTCGCCAACTATTGTACTGCACCCCCTCTTTCAGATGTTGGTCGTACACCTCACGCTGTATCTCTTCCCCATAACGGCAGATTTCACTTGCCACGCTGATTGTGATTTCGTCCTGCTCCAACAGCAAAGCGATTTCGGGTATCAAGGAAACGAATTTAAGTCGTGTACGGATATATGCCTCCGTCTTGCCGAACTGCACGGTCAAGGACTGTACATCGTGGCGACCGCTGTCTATGAGCTTTTGGTAGGCGTTGGCTTCCTCAATCGGGGTCACATCCTTACGCTGCAGGTTCTCGGTAATCGCCATTTCCTCGGCTGTCTCGTCTGAAATTTCCATGACGATAGCCGGAATTTCCGCCAATTCAGCCATGAGGGAAGCACGGTATCTGCGTTCTCCGAATACAATCTCGAAACGGTTGTCCGCAATAGGGCGCACACCGATAGGCTGAAGCACTCCCTGCTGACGGATGCTCTCGGCAAGTTCCGCAAGGCTTGTCTCGTCAAAGTTCTTACGTGGGTTGTAGTTACTCGGCTGAATGTCTGCCAATGCTACCGATGTGATGTTCTTCTCTACTGCTTGAACTGCTGTTGTTGCCATAATCATAAAATTTAATTGGTTGATATTTGATTTTTTTATTTTCCCTTTTTTCGGTTCTTTTCTCTGCCTGAACCGCTTGGGATTTACAGATGCTTCAAGGGACTGACGAACAAGCTATTTTCAACGCTTTTTCCGGAAAATTACTCTTTCGCAGGAAGGAAGAATTTTACGAGAAATGCACTTCAAAGCGGTGAAATCAAGCGCGGCAGTCCAAATTTGCGTCTGGAAAACCAACCGGCGATGGCAGGAACGAGGCCGGACAAGCGGCAAGTGGAATAAATAAAAAAGTAATACAACCATGCGGTTATAAGAGGTAATAGAACAGGAGAACACCCAGGAGGGTATAAACAGGAAAAACGCTACCTTGTGGACGTGCCCATAAGATAGCGGTATGCTATAAAAGGTATATCGGATGGGGACTACAACCGCCGTACCGGTTATTTCTCGTGCTTTTCCAAATACTCTTTCATCGCCTCGTTCACGATGTCCCGTAGAGACATATTCTTTTCGATGGCGAGGTACTTCATCCGGGTATGAATACTTTTGTTTATGACAAAGTTGCAATGTACAGCAGGCTCTTTTTCCGTTTTGACCGGTGCAGGTTCTTTCTTTTGCGTGGACTTCCCGGTGGATGACAGCAAGCCGTCCAGTCCGCTTCTCATGCCGTTTTTCAATGAATCACTTTTGCCCATATCGTTTTTATTTTAATTTCAACACTTCTTTTGCTAACTCCATGTAGTCCTTTGCCCCGTTGCTGTTCTTGTTATACTCAAAGATATTCATGCCTTTTATCGGAGCTTCGGCCAATGATACATTGTCCCGGATGACGGTCTTGAATACCTTGTCGCAGAACGATTCGCTGATTAGTTCCGCCACACTTTTGTTGAGCGTCTTGCGCTTGTCAAACTGGGTGATGACAATGCCGCCGATATTTAGGTTTGGGTTCAAACGTTCCTTGACAATCCCGACCACATTTGTAATCTTTGCCATTCCGCGCATGGCGAGGAACTGCGCCTGTACCGGGATAATCAGGAAATCCGCCGATGTGAGGGCGTTCAGTGTCAGCAAACCCAGCGAGGGCGGACAGTCAATCAGGATATAGTCGAATTTACGGGTTTCAAGCAATTTTGCAATCAGCCCTTTTAGTATTAATTCCCGCCCCGGCTCGTTGATAAGCTCGGATTCTGTCGCCGACAAATCGAGGCAGGACGGTACAACGGAAAGACCGTTTTCCAACTCGAATACCGGTAAGGTATATTCGCCTTTCATCGCTCCGTACACCGTCCGTTCCTCTTCGATGGAGAGACCGCAGGATTCCGTGAGGTTTGCCTGACCGTCCATGTCGATGAGCAGTACACGCTTTTTCTTCTGCTGCAATGCGGCAGCAAGATTGATGGTGGTAGTTGTCTTTCCGACACCGCCCTTGTGGTTCAAAACTGCGATTATTTTTGTCATAATTTCGTGTCTTTATATCTGATACAAAGATAATACTATTTTTAGTATTTACTATTATTAGTGTATACTATTTTACTACTTTTGTATATTTTAGTATTATAGCATCTACTACTATACTAAAATACTGATTGACTAAATGTAGTGCATTCTATCATTTCTGATGGGATATTTCCTAATATCCTACTTTACTAACCTTAGTATATACTACATTTAGTATTTGTTGTATAACAGCAAAATAAGCTCATTTTGGAATTAGTCTTATAAATCATCATCATGCGCATTAGATAAATTCTGTCTCAAGTGCTTCCAACAAGTCGTGTATTTGTTTTTCCGCTTCCTCCATATCCGATACAATGTCCTTGATGTGGTAAGGTGCGCCATTTTTACCGTGCCCATCATTTCCAATCCATAGATAGGCTTCGTAATCCGGGTCAAAACCCTCGAAATATTGTTCCATGTCAGCAATGAGGGTATCAATGTCCTCACATTTCATTTCGGCACTGAAATTAAAATCCTGCCCATAGTTGGTATAGCGTTGGAAGTCGAACTGAATATTTGATTTATTTTTGTCATCCACACTTATACTCCAGCCTTTGCTTTGGGATATTTCCGTTACTTTTTGTATCTTTTCTTGAGCGGTCATAGTTTTGAGTTTATAGTGGGGAGACTTCACACCGTCCTACCGATTGCTTTAATCCGTTATTTGAAAGTAATACTCCTGCAGCTCGTCTGGCCATTCGGCGGTCATAGAGCGTGGCTTTCTGGTTGTCCCGCTCGTGCCATTGCCAAATTTTGTGATTAAGTACAAGGCACAGCTCTGTCCAATGCTTGTAGTTATCTTTCCATTCTGCCTTAACCTTTCTGTATGTGTCAGCTATGGCTTCATTCCCGAACTTGTCTGCCATAGAGAAGTCCTGCCAAAAGGTTGTCATCGGGTCATAGCCAGTAATTTCCGCTATATTCCACTTGGGAATTACTATTTTTAATATTTCCATACTTATTATTGTTTTTGTAATACTCATGAATCAAGATTACTATTTCCCTTTGTTCGGTCTGTTTGCGACCGCCGGGAAGATTTTTCTGCTTTCAGAAGGTGGCGGGGAACAATCGGACAAGGCTGATCCGGAAAAATACGCTCGACAGCGGAGAGGAAGATTTTTACGTGTCATTTGCGGCAGTATGCCGGCATTGGCAGGATTGGAGCCGCCGGTTACCTTTGCGGAAAATTCTGTTCCGTAGGTCGCACGGCAGCGGACTTGGGTTTAATGGGAATCCGTTAGAAAAGGAAAGATTTATGAATAAAAGAGTGAGGCGGCCAGCCGGGACGGACTTTCCGATGGACTGTCTTGGGACTACAGAGGGCAGGATTTATCCCGCCCCCTGTAATGCCAAGTCTGTCCGTGTCCGTCCTTTTGCAAAAAGGGGCTTCACGCACTTTATGTAACGTGTTACACAAAATGCGTGAGGCTGCTTGAAGCAAACTGGCCGCAGGATGTAAGGCTATATGAGGGAGAAAGGAATTTTATAAAAGGCCGTTGGTCGATCGGAACAACAAACCGTACCGAGACTTTGCCCGATACGGTCTTGCATATAACTCAGTCTATGTCATAGCCTATCATGTATTCATCGTTGATAAGCAGATAATAGTAGCCGTTGCCACAATTCCTGTATTCTTTGCTGAATCCAGCCGCCATATCTCCATTTTCGCGTGGCTCACACCATAACGTACCGTCATAGCCACAAAAGTCGAAGCGTCCGGTGGAAAACTTTTCGCCTTGCTTCAGTGCCGTTCTGAAACGAGCCATATCCCAACTGCTGCAATACTTCTCGATGGTGGCAAGTCCGATACACTTGCCGTCGATGCGTGTGCCGGTCGTGATGCGGTTCTCGTAGAGGGATTTATCCAAATCGGCATTAGCGATTTTGCGAAGCCAATCATTCGTATGCGTGGCAAGTCGGGCAAGTTTCTGGTATTTCAAGACCTGTTTCTTTCCTATGTCCGCTGCATCTTCGGGAGAGGATGACGGATAGTATATCTTCTCAATGCTTGCCCAATCCGTGAAGATGTACCCGCTTTTTCGTTTTCTTGGCGCAATAATGCCGATGACGTTTTCATTGCGGTTGATGAATAATCGCCTACGTTGTCCTGCAATCCTTACATATAAAGAGGTGGAATTCTGCTCGTTTCGGAGATAGGCTTCTGCCGGATGAATAGTTGTTGTTTCCATATTTGTATAAATTTTGATTTTTGCTGTTCCTATTTTGGTTTACCTGTTCAAAGTTCCGGGATTGTGCCGTTCTTATATAGAACACCGTCCCGATAATGGGACACGATGCCCGGCTTAAGTCCCATTTCCTCAAAGGCTATATGCCTGATATAGTCCTTGTATTCTTTGCCAATGAAATTCTTTCCACAAAGGTTGTTGAAAATCATAGGGACGGAAAAACCGTCTTCGCTCGATAATATCACTTTGTCGTCTTGTCTAATTTCTTCTACCATACTTGTTTACTTTTAATTGGTTGAACTATCATGCTGATTTTTCTTTTTCCCTGCTTTCGTTTGCCGTGCAGGTTTGTTTTCAGCTTTTTGAGGCAGCCAGAGGATGAAGCTGTGGCATCATAAGCCAAACCCGGATAGAAAACCGACCGTGTAACAGTCTGTTTTCGTCATCCGAATGCAATGCGGCTTGGCGATTATGCGCTTCGTCCTACATTCGCCGACGAAAAGAGTAAAGAATGACCTGCCGGTAAAAGCAAGGATTTTGTAAAAAAGAAGAGTCGTATATGATAGAAAAAACGGCTTGGGATGTGAGAAAATACCCTGAAAAATTTGCGGTGTATCGTATTTTATGTAATTTTGCAGTTGTATTTCAAAATTGCATAAACAGTATGGAGGCAAAATATATCCACAGGGAGCTATCCGCCGTGATAGAAGAGGCTTACCGCTATTTTTCAGTCATTACGGTAACAGGACCGCGCCAGTCCGGAAAGACGACGCTGCTCCGCAACTTGTTCTCATACCTACCGTATTACTCGTTGGAAAATCTTGATGTCCGGAGTTTCGCCGAAAACGACCCGGTCGCTTTTCTGAACCAGCACACGGAGGGCATGATTCTTGACGAGGTACACAACGCTCCGAACCTGCTGTCGTATATTCAGGGTATGGTGGACAATGATGCCGACCGGCGGTTTATCCTTTCGGGCAGTTCGCAGTTTGCCATGCTGAAAAAGGTTACACAGTCTTTGGCAGGACGTACCGCCGTTTTCGAGTTGCTCCCCCTGTCATACTCCGAAATACGGGAGCAGATCACCGATACGCCTCTTGACAACCTGCTGTTTAACGGGTTTTACCCTGCCATTTATTCGGGCCGTAACATACCCAAATTTCTTTATCCGGCGTACATGAAAACCTATCTGGACAAGGACGTGCGCGACCTGCTACAAATCAAGGACATGATGCAGTTCCACACATTCATCAGGCTTTGCGCCGGACGTATCGGATCGCTGTTCAAAGCCTCTGAACTGGCCAACGAAATCGGTGTCAGTTCACATACCGTTACGGCATGGCTGTCCGTCTTACAGGCATCTTATATTGTTTTCCTGCTACCTCCCTATTTCGAGAACACACGCAAACGGCTGACTAAAACTCCCAAGCTCTATTTTACGGATACAGGGCTTGCCTGTCACCTGCTCGGCATCGAATCGCCGGAACAGCTTGCACGGGACAAGATGCGTGGGGCGTTGTTCGAGAACTTCATCGTAACGGAAGCCTTGAAGCGGCGGTATAACCAAGGCAAGGAAAGCAACCTCTATTTTTACAGGGATTCGAACCAGAACGAGGTCGATTTGCTGTTGAAAAAACATTCGGGGCTATACGGTATTGAAATCAAGTCGGCGATGACCTACCATGCGGACTTCGAGAAGGCGTTGAAACAAATGGACGGCTGGGTCAAAGAAACCATACTGGGTAAGGCGGTGGCCTATGCGGGTACACTCGAAAATACTGCTGGAGAAATCAAACTTCTGAATTACAGTCACCTGGATGAGGTGTTGGCTTAACAGCCCTATAACAGTCCAGCTAATGCCGACACACACTCCTGCTGCATGGATTTGATGTAATCGAAGAGAACCGAGGGATTGATATTCTTGCCATTTAGCTTGCAGGTGACGTGCAAGTGCTCGCCTGTACTTCGTCCGGTCGAGCCGGTAATACCGACGGCATCGCGGGGACGGACTACCGTACCCTTGGCGGCCAGCACCCGTGAAAGGTGGCAATAGCTGACGGTGTAATTTCCGTGCCGCAGTGTCACATACTTGCCGGACGTCTTGTCTTGTCCCACTTTGACGACCACCCCCTCCATCATGGCCAATACCTGCTCGCCCCGTGCGTGCAGGTCGATACCCCCGTGAAACTTCCTCTTCCCGGTAAACGGGTCTTTCCGGTAGCCGTATGGCGATGTAATTCTGATGCGCTGCAATGGATAAGACACACTGAGATAACGGTCAATCCACAACTTCTTACTTTCATCGGCAGGTTTTGTCGAAGTCTCCTGTGCAGGAGCCATGCTTTCGGGTGTCGGCTCCGGCTTTTTCATACCCTCCTGCAAGGCTTCTACCTTGTATCTTTCTGGTGTCTTGGCAATCGTGTTGAACTGCGCCTGAACGGGCATCGTGCAGAATGAAATACCCGATATTGCTATCAGTAGAATTTTTCTCATTCGGCAAAGTTATAACGGGAATTTTCATGTCGGAAACAAACTACCGTCATTTCTTGTATTGGTTTGATATTTTGCGTCTATTAGTACGATTTTGATTAGATAATTGTACTAATGAAGATAAAAACAGCATATTACAACCATTTATATAGCTGTATTTTTGTCCGTCATAATAAGATGTCTCTATCTTTGTATAGTACAATTTTATAATATGAATATAGTATGAAAAAAGTTCAGATTGAATTTGATGAATTACCCTTTTCGACACTGGAACGATTCGGTCTTACAAGGGAAATGATCGAGGACTTGCCGATGCGTGTGTTGGAAGACATCTGCAACGGCCGGCATTCTCCCGTGCTTCCCGTGCGTGTCACTGACGAGCATGGCGGGCAAATCGAGAGCCGCAGCCGCTTTGCCTTTATCCGCATGGACGACGGTCAGGTGGATGTGGTGTTCTATCCGGCACTGAAATCCTCTCCACTGGAGCGGTATGACGAAGCACAGCAGAAACAGTTGCTCGACGGCAAGGCGATTGTCGCCGATGTGGAAATGTCGGACGGACGGAGCAGCAAGGCTTTCGTACAGATTGACGCCGAGACGAAACAGGTGATGTATGTCCCCACGCCCATCATCGCACGCAACCTGAAAGTGCTGGCCGAGGTCATGCGCCTCGGTACGGTGGAGGTAAACGGGATGCAGCACGGCGAGCCGCTGACGGT
>CDYK01020923.1_pt1 | contig 32778 bp, 25 predicted proteins | sample 554841 | NCBI WGS metagenome assembly CDYK01 (sample SAMEA3182102, study PRJEB8094) | gut metagenome | biome: human; feature: gut; material: Stool; isolation source: human stools | place: Canada | collected 2013-02-18
TGGGGTCACGGGTTCGAGTCCCGTACGCACCGCAATAAACATTGAAAATCAATGGTTTACAAATATAGCACCCAGTTTTACACCCACTAATGTAAAACTGGGTGTTTTTAGTTTATTTAAGTTCTCCCGTTCTCCCCTGTCGCTGGTGCAGACTGCATATCAGCCTCTTATAAACCGCAAAACGTTTTGTGATGTTTTTCCAAATCATTTTGTGAGTGTTTTGTACTTGTTGACACAAAACAAATTGTGATTTTTTATTTATTTTCCAATACCATTTAAACGGTTCTCAAAAAGGGATTAAAAACACCCCAAACCATTCCCAATTGTTATCTTTGTATAGCTTGGGGAAAGCACACATATAATAAGTAATGGTGATGAAACCACTTTTCTTGTATATTAATTCCACTATCTCATTTAACTTCTTCCGAGCAAAAGTAATTCATTTGATTTGAATTATATACGGTCCTATTTCAGAATCAAGGATTCTGGTATAAATATCCGTAAATCGTATACAAGCCGGCTTATTCAATCGCGGTAAATTTGCAATCAGAAAATGAACAATGAAAAAATAGAAGATTATGGATCGCAGAAATTTCTTAAGGACAGCATCGAGTTTTGCACTATTTGCAGCCGGAGCTACAACGGGTGTTTCCCGTGTGTTTGCTGAACCTTCATCTTCTTGGACGAGAAATTCGTCTGATGAAAACACACCGAATACGAACAATGCGATGGAGTATCGCACGCTCGGAGGATTGGATGTATCGGCTATCGGTCTGGGTTGCCTGCCGATGGTGGGTTATTACGGCGGAAAGTACGATAAACAGGATATGATTACTCTGATTCGCCGGGCATACGACAAAGGTGTCACCTTTTTCGATACGGCGGAGGTCTATGGCCCTTATACCAGTGAAGAGTGGGTCGGCGAGGCACTTGCCCCGTTTCGCAATAAAGTGAAAATCGGAACGAAGTTCGGTTTCGGTGTCGAGGAGAAACAACCGACCGCTATCAACAGTCGTCCCGACCATATCCGCCGGGCGGTGGAAGGTTCTTTGAAACGCCTGCGTACTGACCATATTGACCTCTTGTATCAGCACCGTGTCGATCCGAAAGTGCCGATGGAAGATGTGGCCGGAACGGTCAAAGATTTGATGCGGGAGGGAAAAGTTCTGCATTGGGGACTGTCGGAAGCGAGTGCCCGTTCCATTCGTCGGGCGCATGCCGTCTGTCCGTTTTCGGCCGTGCAGAGTGAGTATGCCATCTGGTGGCGGGAGCCTGAAACCAAGATCTTTCCGACATTGGAAGAGCTTGGTATCGGCTTCGTACCTTATTGTCCGCTGGGGCGTGCGTTCCTCACGGGGGTAATCGGCGAGAACAGCCGTTTCTATGAGGGTGACCGCCGTTGGAACCTGCCGCAATTCACCCCCGAAGCTTTGAAGCACAATATGCCGCTTGTAGCTTTAGTCCGTAAATGGGCCGAGCGCAAGGGAGTTACACCTGCACAATTCGCTTTGATATGGATGTTATCTCGCAAATCGTGGATCGCTCCGATACCCGGTACGACCAATCCGGTACACTTGAATGACCTGCTCGGTGCGGGAACCGTCCGTCTCTCTGCTTGGGAAATGGAGGAGTTCGATAAGGAGTATGCTCAAATCGACTTGATGGGGCATCGTGCTGATCCGTTCACCGAAAGTCAAATAGATAAATAAAGAAATCATCATGGTAAAAATAATTTTGGGTGTTCTGTCACTGCTTGTCATGTTATCGTGCAGTACTACCGTGAAAGAGAACACCATACAACCTAATATAATGGAAACAAAAAAAAAAATCTCGGAAATCTGCTGGCACTTTATCCCAAACCGATGACGGTTGTCGGGGCGGAGGTCGAAGGGAAAGTAAACTGGCTCGTGGTAGGACACACGGGAGTCATCGGTCATGACCGGATACTGGTCAGCATGAGTAAAAGTCATTATACGAATCAGGGCATAAAGAAGTCCAAGAGATTCTCCGTTAACCTTGTGAGCCGTGAGATGTTGCCGAAGGCCGACTATGTCGGGAGCGTAAGCGGTGTGACGGTAGATAAATCAGAGGTGTTTGCTTACCATATCGGTGCGCATGGTACCCCCGTTATAGATACGTCACCCCTCACAATGGAGTGTGAGGTGGTAGACATCTATGAAACTGAAGGTTTCGACAATTTCATTTGTGCGATAGTCAATACATACGCTGCTTCCGATGTGCTCGACAGTAACGGTAAGCTTGACTATACGAAGCTGAAACCCGTATTGTTTGAATTTCCTACTTACTCCTATCTTGCTACGGGAGAGATTATCGGCAAATGTCTGAATCTGGATAAGCAACCGGGAATGTGCGCTAAAGAGCCGATGAATGTCGATGGTATCGTAAGGTTGTCGAAAATTGAGGTATATCCGCAGTATCTCGACGAATATATGAAATATGCGACCGAGGTAGGTGAAATCTCCCTACGTACCGAACCGGGCGTACTGACGATGTATGCAGTCGGTGAAACGGAGAATCTCTGTAAGATAACGATCCTCGAAACCTATGCGAGCCGTGAGGCATACGAGAAGCATATCGCTTCAAAACATTTTCAGAAGTACAAGCAGGGAACGCTACATATGGTCAAATCGTTAGTTTTGTCCGACCAGACACCACTCAATCCAGCTAACAAACTCAATAATTTCATGCAATAAAATGAATATGAAAAAGTTATTATTAATTTCACTGTTGCTGCTAACTGCCCTGTCAATGGCAGCCTGCGGCGGCTCCGACCATGAACCGTTTAGTCCCGAACAACCGGAAACCTCCGAACAACCGGAAGGAAATGAGAATACGCCCGATACACCGATATCCGGTGGTAACGGCCACTATTTGGTACTGTATGCTTCACGTACGAACAATACGGAACGGGTGGCACGACGGATTCAGACGACACTTGACTGCGATATATTGGCAGTCGAGCCGCAAGTACCTTACGAGGATGACTACAACGCCATGTTGGAACGTTCACAGGAAGAGTTGGCCGCTATCCGACAAGGTAATTATCCTGCTATTAAAACAATGTTGGAAAACTTTGATAATTACAACATAATCTTTATTGGTTATCCTATTTGGTACGGCAGTATGGCGACACCGATGCAGACATTCCTGCACGAACACGCTGCGAAACTCGCCGGCAAACGGATTGCTTTGTTTGCCACTAGCGGTAGTAGCGGAATCTCGACTTCGGTTAGCGAAGCCCGCAGCCTTTGTCCGGATGCAACCATAATTGACCGGACTGTATTATTAACCTCTTCAACTCTCTCTCAAATGGAAAATCGTATTACAGAATGGCTCAATGGGATTGGAGCCGAACGGGAAGAACCCGAAACTCCCGATACATCTTCATTGAATGTAAACATTACAACCGGTAACCGCACTATCACTGCTACAATGGAAGACAATGCCGCTGCACGGGATTTTCTCTCACGCCTGCCCCTTGAGATAACGCTGAACGATTATAACAATACGACGGAAAAGATTTTCTATCCCGATCCGGCTCTGACGACCGAAGGTGTCACATGGGGCTGTACTCCTGCGCCCGGTGATATAACTATCTATGCACCGTGGGGCAATGTAGCGATTTTCTGTAAGAGTTGGTCACATAGTCGTGATTTGATTAAGATTGGTCGTATCGACGGAAATGGTATTGAAGTGTTAAGTGTAGCTGGGGATATATCCGTGAAAATAGAAAGGAGATAAGAGACAAAAACGGATAAATTCAAAGAATATGCAAAAAAGCGTAAGTCTTAATCATAAAATTGAAAACTAAGAAAAATAATGAAAGTAATATCGAATACTGAATTTGGTGGGGAAAGGCCTTTGTTTGAATCGCATGACCTCCGATTGGAGAACGTCGTTATCCGTGCCGGGGAGTCGGCTATTAAGGAGTGTAGTAACATCGAGGCCGTCGATTGCCGGTTCGAGGGAAATTATCCTTTTTGGCACGTGCATGGTTTCGTTATCGACCGTTGTTTTTTCGATGTGAGCGGACGTTCGGCATTGTGGTACTCCGATCATCTGAAAATGACGAACACACGTATCGACGCCCCAAAAATGTTCCGTGAAATGCACGACATTGAAATCGAGAACGTAGAGATGACGGATGCCGACGAAGTGTTCTGGCGTTGCAAGAATCTGGACATCAAAAATCTGAAATTACATGGCGGTACTTATCCGTTCATGTTCAGCAGTAATATCCGCATCGACGGATTGGAAAGTGACAGCAAATACGTTTTCCAGTATGTGAAGAATGTGGAGTTGCGTAATGCCAAAATCACCACGAAAGACGCTTTCTGGGAGGTGGAAAATGTGACGATTTACGATTCCGAGCTCAATGGTGAATACTTAGGTTGGCATTCGCATAACCTTCGGTTGGTGAATTGCCACATTACCGGCGAGCAACCGCTCTGCTATGCCCACGACCTTGTATTGGAGAACTGTACTTTCGGTCCCGACTGCGACCGGGCTTTCGAGTATAGTTCGGTGCAGGCGACCATCAAAGGCGCAATAGGCGGAGTGAAGAATCCGCGAACGGGTTGTATCACTGCCGAGAGCTATGGGGAGATTATTCTCGACGAGAATATCAAGGCTCCCGCCGACTGCAAGCTGAGACTTTGGGACGAGAAGACCTGCTTTACCGATTGACACTTTTGCAAATCACTTAAAAAGATAAGTTATGACATACGATTTCGACATGATTGTCCCACGTCGTGGGACAGGCTCTTATAAGTGGGATACTCCTGAAGAGGAGAATGTGCTGCCTATGTGGGTGGCGGATATGGATTTCCGTACAGCACCGGCTATTATTGAAGCACTGCAAAAACGGGTGGAACATGGTATTTTCGGCTATGCCAAAGTACCCGAAACCTATTATGATGCAGTCGTCAGATGGTTCGAGAGCCGTCACCGTTGGCGGATTAATCCTCAATGGATAATCTATACGAGCGGCGTAGTACCGGCTCTGTCGGCTGTTATCAAAGCCCTGACCGTACCGGGCGACAAAGTAATCGTCCAGACCCCGGCATACAACTGTTTTTATTCGTCGATTCGCAATAACGGATGCGAATTGTCGGTCAATAACCTCATTTACCAAGATGGTCGCTATGCAATGGACTTCGAAGATCTTGAAGCGAAAGCGGCCGACCCGAAGGCGAAAATCCTGCTATTGTGCAATCCCCACAATCCGGTCGGACGGGTCTGGACGCCGGAAGAACTGCGGCGTATCGGTGATATCTGCTTGCGCAACGAGGTGTTTGTTGTGGCGGATGAGATCCATTGCGAATTGACCTATGAGGGACATGACTACACGTCTTTTGCCTCCCTGTCCGAGTGCTTTCTGCAAAACTCTGTAACCTGTGTTTCACCGAGTAAGGCGTTCAATCTTGCCGGACTGCAAATCGCCAATATCATTGCGGCTGACAAGGAGGTACGCCGTCGTATCGACCGCGCCATCAATATCAACGAAGTGTGCGATGTCAATCCGTTCGGCATTATCGCTACGATAGCGGCTTATAACGATAGTGGTCAGTGGCTCGATGCTTTGCGGAAATACCTGTGGGAGAATTACGAATATCTCTGCCACTTTTTCGAGGAGCACTTGCCGCAATATTCTGTGCTACCGCTTGAAGGGACTTATCTGGTTTGGATAGACTGCCGGGCATCCGGTATCGGTTCGGATGCCATAACTCTGCGGTTGCAAAAGGAACAAAAACTGCTGGTTAATTCCGGTACGATGTACGGACCCGGCGGAGAGGGATTCATACGCCTGAATATCGCTTGTCCCCGGATATTACTTGCTGACGGATTGGAACGTATTCTAAAATATATAAGGAGCATATGAGGCTGCTCCCTCATGGTAAAATCAGATAGCTGCTTCCTGAAGCTGTTCGATAATAAGCTGTCTATAAAAAATAAAAACACTATGAAAGAAAAAAATCAAGAAAGAATCAGCCGGCGCGGATTTCTGAAAAGAGCGGCGTTAGTGAGTGCGGCATTGGCCGTACCTTCGGGGGGCAGTGAAGTTTTTGCTTCAGAGACTGAACAAGTGGAAACATCCGATATTAATACCGATGTAGCACGTATTAAGGGACATCGTGTATTGGGTACGGGTAAGGCGGCATTGGAGGTTTCCGCACTTGGTTTCGGCATAATGGGCATGACCTACAACCGCAACCAACATCCGGACAAAAAACAATGTATCCGGCTGTTACATGAAGCGGTGGAGCGCGGGATAACGCTCTTTGATACAGCCATTGTTTACGGACCGCTGACCAACGAGAATTTAGCCGGAGAAGCTTTATCCGAATTCAAAGGGCGGATTAACGTAACGACCAAATTCGGGCATGAAGTCATTGACGGCAAGGCTACGGGACGCCAGGACAGCCGACCGGAGACTATCCGCCGCTATTGCGAGGAGTCACTCCGCCGTTTGCGACTTGATTCGCTGCCGATGTTCTATCAGCATCGTGCCGACCCGGATACTCCGGCCGAGGAGGTAGCGGCTACCATTGCCGACCTGATCAAGGAGGGAAAGGTACAACGCTGGGGTATGTGCGAAGTCAGTGCCGAGACTATCCGTAAAGCTCACGCTATTTGTCCGCTGACGGCCATTCAAAGCGAGTATCATTTAATGCATCGCTTGGTAGAAGATAACGGAGTGCTGGATGTATGTCGGGAGCTGGGTATCGGTTTTGTTCCGTACAGCCCCCTGAATCGTGGCTTTTTGGGTGGATGTATTAACGGATACACGGTTTTTGATGTAAACAATGATAACCGCCAGACCTTGCCGCGCTTCCAACCCGAAGCCATGCGTGCGAATATCCGCATCGTGAATGCGCTGCAAGCTTTCGGTCGCACGCGAGGCATGACCTCGGCACAAGTGGCACTTGGGTGGTTGCTTCAGAAAGCGCCGTGGATTGTGGCTATTCCGGGAACGACAAAACTGTCGCATCTGGAGGAGAACCTGCGTACACTCGATTTCAACATGACTTCCGGAGAATGGAAAGAACTGGAAGATACCGTAGCGGCGATTCCCGTTGTCGGAGACCGTTATAATGCCGAGCAACAACGTCAGGTAGGTCGCTAAAGCACCAGTAAATAAGGTAGTATAATCTGTTATTTATCTCCCGACTGAACAGAGAAGCTACCTTATTTTTGTATTTTGAAAGCGGTTGTTACCACGAACTCTAATTATTTATTCTGTTTGAGCAGTGCTATAAACTCCTCGAATGATATGATGGTTTCATGTTTTGGGGGTAACTCTAAATAGGTTTCTTGCAGTCCTCGTATGTTTCGCTGAATCAGTGGAAATTCTTTCTTACGACAGGCTTCAAAGAATGTTTTGTTTAACATGATAACTCTTATGGCTATATTTCCATTCGGTTTGATTTTTGCAATATGAACAATGACGTGCAACTTGCCTTTGCCTGCTTTTTGTTTGTTGAAAGAGTTTTTGACTTTATCCGGTCTGATCCACAGTGTGTCTTCCGGCTTGACGCTTATATTAGGACCTGTAACTTCTACATACGTATCAGGGATGATTACATATAAATCGGCGTCTCCTTTTGTTAAACCATAGTCTGATGCGCTCCCCGATAGAAAATCTTCGCTTCCGGCTCCGAGGCCTACTTCCAGCGTTTTAAAGCCTGTTTTGCTTTCTATCAGTTCCTTCACGAATATCTCTTTCTTGCTGGATATTTCCCAGTATTCTTTATAGGCTTCTTTCCAATAGTTCTTATCCATAATATATAAATTTAAAGCGCATATTTGTTGTTGTCGGAAGTATTAATGCGGGTACCTCTAATCAGTGTCTTACAAATGTAGGATATTTTTTTGTCGGAAAGTAATTTGAGAGATAAATTTATTGGGGAAGACTTATGTTGTAAGATTTTGAGCGCAAAGATACGGTATTATTTATTATGCAGTTCTTTTTATTGCTTATCTTTGCAGCCGCATTTATTGATTGATACAGATTGTCTGAGATTATTATATTATGAAACAGAAACGAATACCGTTAGTAGGGGAACAATATCTTGTTCCTTTTATATTGATAACTTCTCTCTTTTTCCTGTGGGGATTTGCACATGCCATTCTGGACGTGTTGAATAAACATTTTCAGGAGTTGCTGGATATTACAAAGGCACATTCGGCCTTTATTCAAGCGATGATGTATATGGGCTATTTCGTAATGGCTATTCCTGCGGGATTGTTTATAAGCCGTTTCGGATATCGCAGGGGAGTAGTCTTCGGATTACTGCTATATGGTATCGGGTCGTTACTGTTTATTCCCGGACAATATTATCTTTCGTTCAATATGTTTCTGTTTGCCCTGTTTGTCATCGGTTGCGGACTGACATTTCTTGAAACGGCCGCCAACCCTTATGCTACGGAATTGGGGGCAAAAGAAACGGCTGCCAGTCGTTTGAACTTTGCTCAGTCGTTCAATGGATTGGGATGTATTTGCGCCCCTGTACTGGCAGGATTGCTTTTGTTTTCGGAAGACGGGAGCGGCAGTGCGGGCAATGTGGCGCTACCTTATGTCGGTATGGGGATAGTGGTGTTGCTGGTGGCGCTGGTTTTCTCGAAAATTAAGCTGCCCGAAATAGAGCATGGTGTAGAGGTGGATGAGGCCGGGCACAAAATAGGGTTATGGTCGCATAAACTCTTTATCTTTGGCTTATTGGCTCTGTTTGCTTATGAGATAGGTGAAATTTCCATTAATAGCTTTTTTATCAATTATGTAGTGGAACAAGGCTGGATGAATGCCCGTGAAGCTTCATTGGTACTCTCATTCGGCGGACTGGGCTTATTTATGCTGGGACGTTTTGCGGGCAGTTGGATTATGGGGCGTGTACGTGCGGAGAAAATGTTGCTGGTCTGCGCTACGGGAACGGTGGTGACTACTTTGGTGGTATTGCTTGATGTCGGTATGGTGTCATTGATAGCGTTGCTCTGCGGATATGCCTTCGAGGCTATTATGTTCCCCACGATTTTTGCCCTTTCTCTGAGAGGGCTGGGTAACCATACCAAGCGCGCTTCTTCTTTCCTGATGATGTCTCCGGTAGGCGGGGTAGTGGGGCCTTTGTTAATGGGACTTGTAGCAGATTACACAACAATGGTAATGGCATTTACCGTACCTTTGGCGGCTTATTGCGTAGTATGGTGCTATGCGCGCAAGATGTTGTCCGTGGCAGGAAAGGTACGATAAAGAGCTTGTCAATATAAGATATATCCGGCTACTCCTGCAAGTATTATCAGCAGGATAGGATGCATATTCCACTTCCAGGTTACTTCGAAAGCGGCCGCGAAGATTAGGATGCTCTTGTAATCTATGAAATTTTCCTTGTTCATCAGTAACAAGGCGGCAGCGGCAATCAGTGAGACAGACATAGGTAACAGTCCCGACATGGCTGCTTTGATGTATTTGTTATCCCTGCATTTTACGAAGAAATAAGAGATGAGCAGTACCAGTATGAACGAGGGCAGACAGACTGCCACCGTAGCCGCGATAGCTCCCCATATGCTTTGAGTAACGGTGTAGCCTACATAAGTGGCGCTGTTGATGCCGATAGGTCCCGGAGTCATTTGTGAGATGGCCACAACATCGGTAAATTGCTGGAGCGTGAGCCAGTGATAATGGTCTACTACTTCATATTGAATTAAGGAAAGCATGGCATAGCCGCCACCGAATCCGAACATTCCGATTTTCAGATATACTAAAATTAATTGCCAGTAAATCATGCTTGTAGTTTTGTCAGTTTATCTTTTAACCATAATGTGTAAATCAGTCCGCCTGCAATTCCTGCCAGTACGATATATACGGGTGACAGACCGCATTGCCAAATAAGCAATGTGGCGATGGCGGGAAGTACCAGTTGCCGGTATTTCAGTTTCAAGGCGCGTGCGGCGGAAATACAGGGAAATACGATTAAAGCGACCACCGCCGGGCGGATGCCATTGAAGATGCGTATCATAGTCTGATTATCCTGAAAGTGCGCAAAGAACATGGCTATCAGCATCATAATGACGAAAGACGGAAGTATGGTAGCCAGGGCGCATACCAGACTGCCTTTTACCTTATGCAGTTTGTAGCCTACAAAGATGGATATGTTTACCGCAAATACTCCCGGTAGCGATTGGGTTAGTGCGAACATCTCCATGAAATCATCTTTAGTCATCCATTTTTTATTTACAATTTCCCGTTCAATAAGGGGTATCATGGCATAGCCGCCACCAATGGTAAACATACCGATTTTGGCAAATGTAAGGAATAGAATCAGGTACTTCATTTTCTTTCTTGTATCTATACTAAAAGAGTTGCAATATAGGGAAAAAATCCCGTTATTGCAACTCTTTCATGTCTTATGTAAAGATGGAATTACTTCATCTTATTAAGGTTCTCCTGTGCTTTGTCCGGTTCTATAGTCAAGGCTTTGGTGAACCATTCCTTTGCTATCTCGGTATCTCCCGACAGCCATGCCAATACGCCCAGGTTATTCCATGCACGGGGATCGTCTTTTACTCTTTCCATGTATTGTTCCGCACGGTCAAAGTCACCATAAACGATGTTGGCGGAAGCTGCGTTGATATTGGCTACAATATCTGCCGGATAGTTGGTAGCGGCTATTTCGTAGACTTCTTTATATTCTTTTGTTCCCGGTTGGAAATTTTTGGCTACACCGTACATTTCCTGCAAGTTCAGCATTTTGGGATTGGTATAAATCAACGTTGCGGCTTCGGAGTTACGTACTTCGCGTATTTCATAGTCGATAGCGATGGACAGACGACGCAGACGAGGATAATATTCATTCATCATGGCACGGTAAGAAGCGGCGCCCAGTCCCGATTTCAGTCTGGCCTCACGCACGTCGGGGTTGGTATATTTATTGATGATTTCCAATGCTTTTTCTGCATATACGGGCTTGTCTTCTTCGAGCATCTTAACAAGGCTCTCCCAATCTTCACCGGCAGAGGTCACGTTCAGTATGCTGTCCGGGAAGTGATAGCTTCCTCTCAGATAAAGAGCAAAAGAATCGGCGCGTTTTGTTGCCACACGGTCGTTGGTCTTGGCAGAGCCGTCGGGTGAAGCGTATCCGCATACGTTGATGGCTTTGAAAGTTACCAAATCGCCTTCGGTCAGCGGATTCAGCGTTTCTTTCAGCTTTTGGAGCTCGGCGGAGTTGTTTTTGAAGTCGGCTTTGAATTCCGTACCGCCTACTGCATATTCTATATACAGGGTATTTTGTTCCGAACGCACTTTCAGAGGTTCTTCCGTCGGAGTAAGGTAGGATACCATGCTCATGCAAGGCTCGCAGATGGAGCCTTTTTGTGGCAACGGTTCTTCTTCCACTACAACCACCGGCTCTATTACCTGAATCTCGGGTAAATCCAGCAGACAACCGTATTTCTTTCTTCCTTCCTGCAATATCCACATATCCGCTTGGCTCATCCATTCTTCGTAGGGAATGCGTACGGTATAGTCCACCAGGTTCCGGCGGTCGGCAGACTTACCTTTGATGACGGTATAAGGCGCGTTGTAATATCCTTTCTTGGCAAGCTTACGGTCTTTGTGACGCATCTTGAACTTGCTCTTTCCGGTCACAACAACGGGCGGCAAGGTCTTGTAGTTCTTTCCGGCAAACAATACCGGAGTAAAAGCGTAAGATTGGGTACTGTTCACTTTTACAGCTTCCATATTAAACTTAAAGTCCAATGTCAGCGTATCGTTTTCCAAGGTCAATGCCGGTTTGGTGACTTTTACTTCACCTGCCATCGCGGCCAATGGCAGCATGGCAAACAGCAGGCAATATATTTTTTTCATATTCTTCTTGTTTTAGTTGATGAATTTAGAGTGATTGGGTTTCTACCGTTTTGTATTTACGCTTGTACTTCGGTCCGAAAGTGAAGTTGATACCCAGATTTACGTTGACGGCAGCACGGCTGATAGGAGCGTAGTAGGCCGGTTCGTATTTACACATGGGAACATCTGCGCCGATGAAGAAGTTGAAACCGCGCGGGTGGAAATTCAACATGATGCCGGCGTCGGAACCGAAGTTGGACAGAGCGTAGTTTACCGATGCTTCAAACCAAGAAAGGGGAGCGACATTGGCAGAAACGCGTGCTTCTGTCCACGAGTGCTTACCTTGCATGCGGGTGGTGGAGAGGAAACCGAAGTTCAGACGGTCGTAAGCGGGCAGAGTGTATTGAGCGCCCAGGTGCAGGGTAGCCGCAAGGGCGGTGGTACGCTTCATTCCTTCGCCCACTTTATCGAACTTTGCCAAGTCCGCCAGGTCGTCTACCAGTTCGTCTACTTGGGTATCCAGTTTTTTGTTATTGTTGCTTCCATCGTCTTTTACGGAGATTTCGCTAAAGCCGTCGAACGTAAAGTCTTTGCTCATTGTGCCTTTGGTGGTATTCTTCCATGATATGAAACCGAGGTCGAGCAAGGAAGCGGAGAATGTCCATTCATCGTTCAACTTGTAAGTCGCTCCCAAATCAATAGCCATACCGAAGCCTGTGGGACCGAGGTTGTCTGTATCGAAATCCAAATCATCGTAAGAAATCTGTCCGTCGGTACCTTCTTTCAAAGTTTGTGTTCTGTCTCCGTTGGCATCCAAGATATAGTCGTCTTCCTGATAGTTGCCGGTTTCGCCTTTAGTGGGTACAATAAGACCTTTGGCAGACATATATAGTTCGGCATTCTTCGGAGTGATGGTCCATTTGTCCTGAGAGGCAAGGATGTTCAGCTCGTCGATGTGCATAGTTGCTTTCGCCAATCCCACGAGTGCCTTTACTTTGGCGCCTACTGTCAGGCGTTCGTTGATTTCGCGTGCGTGGCCGAAAGCGATTTCCGCATAGTTGGTAGATACGATATTCAGGTTCTTCACATTGTAGCTGCTTCCTGTTTCGCTGGCTACTCCGTTTTTCATGAACTTAAAGAGTTCATCGGGCATGAAGAAGTTAGTGTTTGACTTAACGGAAATACCGAGCGTATTGAAGCCGCCCCAGGCATGAAAACCTAAGGAAAGGATTGATTCGTCTACATTGACGCCTACTTTCAGTCTTTTGGGCAGCCCTTTCAGGAATTCGGCGCTGCTGACTTCTTCGTTCATAAATGTAGTGAGGTCACCGTTGGCTTTCTTGAAGATAAAGTCACCTACACCACCTGTGGATTGTGCTCCGATGGTAAGATTTCCCAAGCCGGGAAGGCTGACATAGCCACGTTCGCCCATGAAGGCGGGATTTAGTTCGTGACGGTAGGTGCTTCCTTCCAGAAAATAGGTTGAACGGCTGTTCTGTGTCTGTGCCATTGCGTCACTGATTGCAAGTGTCGCTACTGCTCCGGACAGTATAATCGCTAAAACATTTGTTTTCATTCGTTTCGTTATATATGATTGTTGAATCTTTTGTTTGTATCGCATGAAATATATTTCTATTAGTTCAAATCAACTTTGATACCGTTAGGTATTTTGAGTTTCATGTCTGTAAGCTGTAACCATTGTGTACTTAATAACTGAACGTCGGTTGCTTGTCCCGGTACGGCTGTAACTTTCAGCTTCAGACCGTCCAACTTGCTGATAGCGCCTTCTGCGGTTTCGTTCAAGTTGATATTGAGCGTACTTGAAACTTCGGCTTTACCGTCTTTGCTTTCCGTGATGGTTCCTTCTACGGTCACGTCAATGTCTTTTATTACGTTTCCATTGGCATCCAGTGCGCTTACATTTTCGTTTTTGATTTCCATTGCCAAAGGAATGGTGTTGACAGCGTTGATAGAGAGAATGGCTTTCTTGATGTCTACATCTTCAAGGTCGAGGTCGAAATTATCGATTGTTTCATCATATACGATTTTCAGGTTGCTACCGAAGTTGAGGGGGATGTCGATGTCGTAGTTGCTCTCCATAGCATACGATGTCGTTAAATCGACAGTGTAATACGTTGCATATTCCACCAGAGGATTTAAATCCACCTTAACTACATCGGGTATTTTCTTTATCAGATCATTGATATTGGAAACTTTGATGTTTTTGGAACCTTCCGGGCCGCCTGTACCCAAACGTGAGAGAGCTATGATATTATCTCCTTTTTCGAGAATTATATCTTGTTGGTCGATACCGTTTCTACCCAGAATAACGGTTGAGCCTTCTATTATACTGCCATTTTTCTCTCCTTGCATTGTCCCGTTTAATACTATGGGCGCTTCTAATGGATTTTTAGCAATGAAAGTGAAGATAGGGTTGGTAATATCCAATTCGGTTGCATCATCTTCAAGAAAATCCGGCAGGTTCTCAAGATTTACAGTAGAACCGGTAGGTTCGATGATAGGTTGGATAACCCCGGTAACGCTTTGGATATCCATCTCTTGCAGTTCTATTGTCGGGGTAAAGGTTATAGTGCCACTGGAGTTCATTTTCACATAAACAGCGGCCTTTCCTTCTACTTTTACTTCTTCGTTTATGTTGAGAGTATTTCCTATAATTTTTTTTCCATCAGGGGTTTCATTACCAAATTTATATCCTTTTACTTGTAGAGAGATTTTTTTTTCTTCTCCTTTGTTAATAGTTAGATCGTTCAAATCTAATATATTATTTGATAATCCTATATATGGTTCAAAATCTAGAATACTAGGAAATGTGATTTTTAGATCAGGAAATGTAATTTTATCAAAATCCATATTTTCTCCCGCAGTAATTCCTAAATTTATGGTAAGTTCTGTAGGAGACGCTGCTTTGAGTGTACCTATTTCTTTAATGGCAGCATCAATATCGTGTGCACTCACTTCAATAGTACCGACTTGATCAATATCTTTAATGAATTCCATATCTGCTGATGCTGCTGTTACCTTTGCTATTTCTGTTGCTTCAATAATGGTGGTAGTACCGGTTACTGTGACCTCTCCAATCTCCGTTGTTGCATTATCGATATTACCTTTTTTCAACAGATGGTATTCTCCGTCTACCAGTTGTAAATCATCTCCTTCTTCAATCTCAATGATTTTATCCAGTGTAATCTTCTCCGTATATCCCACAGGAATCGCCAAATGTTCGCCACCGGCACTGATTGTCATGTCGATATCCTTGTTCAAGTCATAACTGTTATCGATACACGATGTAGTTATTCCTAACGATGTTAATAATAAGGCCACGGCTATAAGCGGTCTTTTCTTTGCGTTTAGAATCATAATTTTATTGTTTATAATTGTTTTGTTGTTTATTTATATTCAATATATGGAAAAATAGAACAGATAAAAGGTATTTTAGGCTATCTTCTAAAATCTGCGCAAATGTATGAATTTTATTTAATTAATAGCTGATAAGCCGTTAAAAAATAAGTTGGTAAGTGAAATAAGGTTGCTTATTTGCCTTAGGGACAAAATCGTTACGTTGAAAATCGTTCATGTCTTTAATAAGGAGAGACATTGCCAATATTTATTCGTTCCACCATGGTGGAACAGAAACTTCCCCATGATGGAACAAAAGTTTCTCCACGGTGGAACGAAAACTTTTCCATGGTGGAACGAATAAGCATTAGCAGCCCAACCTCTTAAACAAAGAAACGGATTGTACTGAGATATGCGAATCAGGAGTGAAAGGAGTTAGAGAAGTTATCAGTCCGCAGGTGGCGGGCTTGGGTTTTATGTAGGAAACATAAATCATGGCATGTAAAATCTTTATTCTTAAAACTGCTTAAAAAGTGCTTAAGTCGTAAAGTTTAATATTTATCTTTGAACATTCGAAAATATTAAACCGCCAATACAGGATGATACAGATTATACAACTACAAGGAACGGACAAGCGGCTATATGAGCTTGTAGCACCATTGGTGATGAATCCTGATATCTTAAAGCAGAATTATAACTACCCCTTCCGTACATCGGAAGATTTTGTTTGGTTTGTGGCAGTAGACAAAAAGAAAGTCATAGGTTTTATACCGGTAGAAGAAAAGAAGAAAGAGTGTATCATTAATAATTATTATATAGAAGGTAATAATGAAAGTACACTGAAATTATTATTAGAGAAAGTTATATCAGAGACGACTGCGAGTAAGGAACTGATTTCGGTTACTTTCATGGAGCACTGTTCTCTTTTTAAGGAATTAGGCTTTTCGGAGGAAAAGGTCTGGACTCGCTACGTGAAAATGAAAAAAGATAAATAAGTATGGCCGCATCTAAAAATGTATACGAACTTGCGCAGGAACGTTTAGAACTGATTTTTAGAGAGTTCGATACAATATGCGTGTCGTTTTCCGGCGGGAAAGACAGTGGCGTATTGCTGAACTTATGCATAGATTACATCCGGCGCAATAATTTAAAGCGAAAGTTATGTGTGTTTCATATGGATTATGAGATACAATATACCGTAACCATAGATTATGTAGACCGTATATTGGAAGCCAATAAGGATATTCTGGAAGTTTATCGGGTATGTGTCCCTTTCAAAGTTACTACTTGCACATCCATGTATCAGAGTTATTGGCGTCCCTGGGATGAGAGCATGAAAGAACTTTGGGTGCGTCAGATGCCTCCGGGCTCTTATACGAAAGAGGCTTTTCCGTTCTATACGGAGAATATGTGGGATTATGAGTATCAGATGCATTTTGCCAAATGGCTGCACCTGCGAAAAGATGCGGTGCGTACCTGTTTCCTTATAGGCATTCGCACGCAGGAGAGCTTCAACCGCTGGCGCAGTATTCATCTGAACCGCAAATATCAGATGTATCATAATTACAGGTGGACTTCCAAAATAGGCAACGACATATTCAACGCTTATCCCATCTACGACTGGAAAACGACGGATATTTGGACTGCCAATGGAAAGTTCGGCTTCGATTATAACCATTTGTACGACTTGTATTATAAGGCAGGTGTCAATATAGAACGCCAGCGTGTGGCCAGCCCGTTTCTGTGCGAGGCGCAGGAGAGCCTTGCGTTGTATAAAGTGATAGACCCTAATACTTGGGGAAAAATGATAGGACGTGTCAATGGAGTGAACTTTACAGGTATTTATGGCGGTACTCACGCTATGGGGTGGCAGAGCGTACGCATCCCGAAAGGCTATACGTGGAAAGGCTTTATGCAGTTTCTGCTTTCTACCTTGCCCGAAGAAACCCGGCGCAACTATTTGAAGAAATTGACCGTCAGCATCGAGTTCTGGCGAACCAAAGGAGGATGTCTTAGCGAGAATACCATAAAAAAATTACAGGATGCGGGTATCCCCATCGAAGTGGTGAACTATACCAATTACAAAACAAACAAGAAACCTGTCCGCATGGATTATCTGGATGATATCGATATTACGGAATTCAGGGAGATACCTACTTATAAACGTATGTGCATTTGTATTTTGAAGAATGACCATGCGTGTAAATACATGGGATTTGCCCTGACTAAAGAAGAGATATACAAGCGAGACAAAATAATGGAACAATTCAAAAATATGATGCTATGAGTGTAGATAAAAGTCCGGTATACAATGTAAAAGCGGTTCCCATAGAAAAGATACAAGCCAATGATTATAATCCGAATGTAGTGGCGCCGCCCGAAATGAAACTGTTGGAACTGTCCATCTGGGAAGATGGTTTTACAATGCCCTGCGTCTGCTATTACGACCGGGAGAAAGACAACTATATTTTGGTAGACGGATACCACCGCTATCAGGTATTGAAAACTTCCAAACGGATTTATCAACGCGAGAACGGTTTGTTGCCGGTCGTTGTGATTGATAAGGAATTGTCCAACCGTATGGCATCCACAATCCGCCATAACCGTGCGCGTGGAACACATAACATCGAGCTGATGTGTAATATTGTCGCCGAACTGGATCATGCCGGCATGTCCGACCAGTGGATCATGAAGAATATAGGAATGGACCGTGACGAGCTGCTTCGTTTAAAGCAAATTTCGGGTTTGGCAGACTTGTTTGCCAATAAAGATTTCAGTATTCCCGATAACAAGCCGGAATATATTCCCTGACAATTGAAATAATCCTTTTACAAACTTGCATATTTTAACCAAATCGCCTACATTTGTCAGCACATAAGCAAAACAAACAGATTGTATGGTCTTCGGACATATAGAAATATAGTGCTGCATGAAAAAAATATTGGTTAGCGGTGGTGCCGGCTTTATAGGTTCTCATCTGTGTACCCGGTTGATTAAAGACGGACACAAAGTAATATGCTTGGATAATCTTTTCACCGGTTCGGAAGAGAATATAGCCCACCTGAAGGGGAATCCTCATTTTGAATTTGTGCTTCACGATGTGGAATTCCCTTATGAGGCGGAGGTCGATGAAATTTATAATCTGGCTTGTCCCGCATCCCCGATACATTATCAGCACGATGCCATAAAAACTATTAAAACTTCGGTATTGGGAGCTATTAATATGTTGGGACTGGCAAAAAAGGCAAATGCGAAAATCATGCAGGCGTCTACCAGCGAAATCTATGGTGATCCTATCATACATCCCCAAGTGGAAAGTTATTGGGGAAATGTAAACCCGATCGGAATCCGTTCTTGTTATGATGAAGGCAAACGTTGCGCCGAAACGCTTTTTATGGATTATCATCGTCAGAACGGGATACGCATAAAGATTATACGTATTTTCAATACATATGGTCCGCGTATGTTGCCTGATGACGGGCGGGTGGTTTCTAATTTTGTGGTTCAGGCATTGCGGAACGAGGATATTACGATTTACGGCTCAGGCGCTCAAACTCGTAGTTTTCAGTATGTGGACGACTTGATAGAAGGAATGGTGCGGATGATGAATACGGAAGATGAGTTTATCGGTCCGATAAATTTGGGTAATCCCTGCGAATTCTCCATTCTTGAGCTGGCGGAGAAAGTCATCGAGCTGACAGGCTCCCAATCAAAGCTGATATTCAAACCGTTGCCGCACGATGATCCGAGACAACGAAAACCCGACATTACGTTGGCTAAAAGCAAACTGCTCTGGCAACCTGCAATCGGACTGGAGGAAGGTTTGCGCCGCATGATTGAATATTTCGGAAAGTATCGTTCTTGAATAAATATAATATCGATAACGGGAAAAATATAATACAAAGATGAACATGGAAATAAATCCTTCCGAGTACAAGATTCTCATCGTAGATGATGTGATGTCCAACGTATTGTTGTTGAAAGTACTCTTGACAAATGAGAAGTTTGCGATTGCTACGGCAAACAACGGACAGCAGGCTTTGGAACAGGTGGAAAAAGAACATCCGGACTTAGTGTTGCTGGATGTGATGATGCCGGATTTAAGCGGATTTGAAGTTGCGCAGCGTCTCAAGTCAAACCCCGATACGGCAGATATTCCAATCATCTTTTTGACTGCATTGAACAGTACGACGGATATTGTGAAAGGTTTCCAGGTAGGGGCCAATGATTTTATATCCAAGCCTTTCAATAAGGAAGAACTGATAATCCGTGTCACTCATCAGATTTCATTGGTGGCGGCCAAACGTATTATTTTGAAGAAAACGGAAGAGTTGCAGCGTACCATTGCCGGACGTGACAAGCTGTATTCTGTGATTGCCCACGATTTGCGTTCTCCGATGGGCTCTATCAAAATGGTGCTGAATATGCTGATTCTTAACCTGCCTGTTGAGAAGATTGGCACCGAGATGCACGAGCTGCTGACAATGGCAAACCGGACAACAGAAGATGTTTTCTCATTATTGGATAATCTGCTGAAATGGACAAAGAGCCAAATCGGTAATCTGAATGTTGTCTATCAGGATATTGATGCAGTGGAAGTGATGGACGGCGTGATTGATGTATTCAATATGATAGCCGGTTTGAAGAAGATTACCATTCGTGAAGAAAAGCCGGAGAAGTTACCTGTCTGTGCCGATATTGATATGCTGAAAACCGTTATTCGCAACCTGTTGAGCAATGCCATCAAATTCAGTAATGAAAACTCCGAAGTGTTGGTGAAAATGGAAGAACAGGGAGATATGGTGGTGGTCAGCGTAAAAGATAACGGTTGCGGGATTGACGAAGAAGGGCAGAAAAAATTACTGCATACCGATACGCATTTCAGCACCTTCGGTACTAATAATGAAGAAGGTTCCGGATTAGGATTGCTGTTGTGTCAGGATTTTGTCGTGAAGAATGGCGGTAAGCTGTGGTTTACATCCAAGCAGGGAGAAGGATCGACATTCTATTTCTCTATCCCGTTGAAGAAATAAATAAGGAGGTTGTGTCAATACAAAAAACAAATGGTAAACGTTTTTTTGTATTGACACAACCTCCTTATTTGTTACATAACCTTTTAAAGTCGCAGTATTCACATTTCTTCGTATCTTTTGTTTGAGTGAAGGGCTCCCCGGGATTGTATATCTCTTGCAGAAGCGCCGATAGCCGCTCCCGAAAATCATCTTCATAAAATGCAAAATTATAAACCGGTACTTTAGGCTGACGCGGTGCACCCATTTCGATGACGGGCGAATAGCTTTCGGACGCGGCACGATGAATGTATAGCAGGGAGGGGGCTACTTTCAAGGTTTGTTTGCGGCACATGATGGCGGCATACAGGAAAGTCTGGAAGATATAACTCGGACGGTTATCGGCTGGAGTAAACAGTTGTTCTATGTTCTCAGGAGTTTTGGGAGTACCGCCTGTCTTATAGTCCACAATACGCAGGGTATCGTTTTTACTATCCATCCGGTCTATCGTTCCACCAATATTTAAAGGCAGAGTTCCCAAGGGAGTATTTACTTCTATGGTTTCCGTTACTTTTTGTTCCATGGCTTCCATGTGGAAAGGAGCATACTGCAAGTCATTACGGAGCAGTTGCCGCAAATAGGAAGCAATGACTTTGGAGTGAACGAGCTGTGTGCCGTTATACTCGGGACGCTCGTCGGCCGGTACATGAAAAAGTTCTTCTTTGAAGGCGGTGTCTACGTAAGTTTGCAGTTTAACGTCATTACGGAGCAGTTGTTCCAAATCTTCTTTGCGTATCTCTTTTCCATTGGCGGTAAGGTCTTGATATACCAGTTCGGCAGAACGGTGGAAGATGGTTCCGAACAAGGCGGAGTCAATCTCTGCACTGACCTCATCGGGGGCTTTCAGTCCGGCAACGTAGCGGTAGTAGAACTTTAGCCGGCAATCGAGGTAGGTATTGAGTGCCGAAGGCGAAAAGAGCGCATTCGGATGTCGCCGGATGTCGTATGTGTTGTACATCCGTGATAGTACCTCATCCGTCTTATGTATTTCTATCTCACGGCTGTGTTGGGGAGATTGTCCCGCTTCCAGATATTCGCGTGAGATGTCGTGTGGAGACTCTACGAGGAATTGGAGCATGAAACGTGACATTTCACCTCGGTTCAAACCGTCGGATGCCGTATTGTATAATAAGGTGATATTTTCCGCACGCTGTATAAGGCGGTAGAAGTAATAGGCATATACCGAGTTCTTGTGCTCGATGGTGGTCATGCCGAATGCTTTGCGCAGGTTATAAGGAATGAAGGACGAGTCACCGCCGGCTTTTGGGAGTTGGCCTTCATTGAGGGACAGCATAATAAGATTACGGAAGTCAAGATTACGTGTTTCCAGCACTCCCATTACTTGCATGCCGATAGCCGGTTCGCCATGAAACGGGATGTTGGTTGAGGTGAGCAGACGATTCATCAAACGTTTCAGGGTGTCTGTCTGCAGGCTCAGTCCGTCGCTCTCTATCAAGCTGAGCAAACGGTTGACAAGCGTATAACTCTTGAATAGTGATTCCCGGTAAAGCTGGTTGAAAATATCTTCTTCGTCCTTTTCCTGACGGTAAACAACGGCTACTTCGCGCAGCAGTTCGGTGAGATAACGGCAGATGGAAGAGATTCCGTTCTGCGGAGTGAATATCCGTTCAAGAAAAGCGTCTTTTTTAAGCTCCGACGGAAGAGGGTAGAAACGGTTGTCTTTGGTGAGTTGCTTCTCCAAGTCTTCGGAGGCGGCAGACAGTTGCCGGGTATAGGGGTGTTTCAATACGGCAAGTACCGTTTCGTACGTATAGCGTCCCGTATCTCTGCGGTACCCCGTAGTCTGCAATTCCATAAGGGCGTTGATGTAACTGTATACGGGTGTCTGCGCCAATGGAAATCCCATAGTTATGTTGACGTTCTCCACTTCCGGGGGAATGGAGTGCAGTACGGGCAATAACAGCGATTCATTACATAATACGATGGCGTTTTCTTTCTCCTTGCTTGTTTCGGTATCATTTTTCATAACCGTACGCACCCATTCGGGCAGGTAACGGGCTTGCGCATTTTCTGTCGGAGTGGATATGAAACGGACTTTCTTGGGATGCCGCAGGACGTCAAAGGCTGTTTCGGGCAGTTGATTGGGAAACAGCTTTAAGTTGCGCAGGATAAATTCACCTGCCTCGTGGATGTACGGTGGTTGTTGTTCGTGGGGCAGACGGGTGTAGAACACATCGTAATCCCAGTAGAACATGGCTTTTCCCGCATCCTGCAGAAGTTGGAAGAAGCGGGTTTCCACCTTATTCAGCACGTTGAAGCCGACGAATACGTAGCGGTCATAGCGCAGGCGGTCTGTATCGAGCTGTTCTATGACGTGGCGGTACATCATGCCTTCATAAGCGATGCCCAGTTCGGAGAGATTCTTCCGGTAGTTTCTATAAATGTCTCCCAGCCTGTCCCAAAGGGAGATAAACTTCTCTTTGAGCTGCGTGCGCTTGTCAATGGAGAAGTTTTGAAAAAACTGTTGTATGGCTTCTTCCTGTTCTTTATCAAGAAAATCGTAGCTGTCCATGATGTTCTTCAAGTCCTGCAGGTTGCTGAACAGTTTGCCGGCATCTACAAGGTTCTTATCTACGTCATCGAAGTCGCTGATAAGCAGTTCTCCCCAAAAATAGAAGTCATCCAACGGCTCTTCGCTATGGGTTTCTTCCCGGAATACTTTATACAACTCGCACACCAACCGGATAGGGTCACCCGGTTTCAGGGGTGAAAGTTGGCGAAACAGTTCGCTGATGTTGACGTATGCGGGCGACCATAACGGGCGGTCGCTTTGGGCTGCCAGATGTTCATTAAAGAACAGGCCGGCGCGTTTATTGGGAAATACGATGGCTGTGCGTGACAGGTCGTTTCCTATGTTGGAATATAGGTCTTGGGCTACTAATTGAAGGAATGTTTTCATACTTTCTCTATTATTTCTTCTTCTACATACCACAGATACCCGCTGATAGTATTTGCGTCATACCCCATGCGGACAAGTAATTCGATGTATCCTTGCACCTGCTTGTTATATTTCTTGTTAGGTTTGCCGAACTTGAAGTCTACAACCACGATTACACCGTCACGCATCATCACGCGGTCGGGGCGGCGGTTGCGGAGTTCGCCGTTCTCCTGCCAAATGATGTCGCATTCGTTGAATAACTGCCATGTACCCGAATACCAATCCTTGATTTGCGGTTGAGAGAACGCCTTGCGGGTCAGTTCCCGTATTTCCTCTTCTGTTTCGGTACGTCCTATAATACCCTCGAATACCAGGCGGCTGATGGCATCGTCAATATCCGCTTCGGTTTCGATGGCAGAGAACAATGTGTGCAACAAACGTCCCCGATTGATGAAACGCCGGCTGGATTCGGCTTCGTCCACTCCGGCTATGAAGTCGGCGGAACGGTTGGACTGGCGGAATTCGATGTCGTGGCGCATGCTCTCCATGTGCACCGGAAGCTTGACGGGCTTCTGGGCAAGCTTGTTCAGGACTTTGCTTTTGTCATTCGGCTTATCCGTGTCTTTGTTCTTTTCATTCTGAACGCAGTGGAGAATCTCTTCTCCCGACGGATATATCTCTCCGCTTTCATAGACACTTTCCTCTTCATCCCAACTGCCTTCACCCGTTTGGGCTACTTGAGGCAGGGCGGCGGAAAGAAGTTCCGCCATCGTACCCTTCTGGTCTTTCTTGCTCCATAATATCAGGTTCTTCCCGGCGCGGGTAAACGCTACATAAAGCAGGTTCAGATTGTCCACCCACAGTTGCAAGCGCTCGTCAAGATAGTCTTGGCGGTAAACAGACTCCGCCATTGTGGAAGAGTAGTTGACGGGAACAAGGTCTATTGCATTATAAGGTGACTCGGGAGCGGTGCACCATACGAGCTGGTTGTATGTTTCGTTCTCCAGTTTCCAGTCGCAGAAGGGAATGAGGACGGTATGGAACTCCAGTCCTTTGGATTTATGAATGGAGAAGATACGTATGCCGTCCATTTCTCCGCTGGGGATTGTCTTGGCGCAAAGTGTCTCGTCCCAGTAACGGATAAAGCCGTCGAGGTCGGAAGAATTACTTTGCAGATACTCCGTCACCGCATCGAAGAAGGAGAACAGGTAAGCGTCCTGCTTTTCGATGCTGCCCATATTGAACAGTGTAAAGAGTTCTTCCAGTAGTTCGTATAGCGGCATCAGGCGTAGTTCGTTCATGCGGGAAACGAACTCTGCGGGAAGCGCTGTTCTTGCATCAGCCGTTAAGATATTGTGCCAATCTGCCGGTTCTGCAAAGCTCGCCTCCCGCTTGTCTTCGTTTGCTCCTGCAATATTTCCGTTTTCTCGGAGCTTATTCTCATTTGCTCCTGCCTTATCGGCTTTCGCTTGTTTCTCATCCGTAATCTGTAATTTGTAATTCATGATTAGCGAAGCTTTCGCTATCTTTTCTTCCGGATTCGACAGATAGCGCAGAGCATCTATCAACATGCAAATGGCAAGAGACGCATCCAAACGGAACGCTTCATCCGATACGACGGGAAGATGCAGTTCTTTGTCGAAATAATCCGCGATAGGCGGTATGTTCTTATTCTTGCGTACAAGAATGGTGATGTCATTCAATTTCACACCTTCCGAGAGCAGTCTTTGTACTTCTTCGCCCAAAGCGGATAAAGTTTTTTCGGTATAGTTCCGTTCCTCGTCAGGCTCTATGAAAGAGACTTTGACATAGCCCTTACTGTCTGTTTTAGGAGATTCCTGGGCTACATCGGCATAGGCCCGTTTCAGCGGAAAGCATTCTTCTTTCAGTTCTTCCAAATGCAAGGAATTCAGATAATCTACCGCAGCGGTAAACAAGCGGTTATTGAAATTGATGACATTCGTTTCACTCCGGCGGTTTACCTTCAATGTTTCCACACGTACCGGGAAAGGAAAAGAGAGTTGGGAACTGTTGTTGTAGAGCTGAGGTTGGGATTGACTGCTTCCCAGGCTGTTCAATATTCCCCAATCACCGTTGCGCCAACGATAGATGGACTGTTTCACATCACCCACAATCAGACTGTCAGCTCCTTGTGAAAGCCCTTCGAGCAACAGTAACCGAAAATTATCCCATTGCATGCGGCTTGTATCCTGAAACTCGTCTATCATTACATTGCGGATGTTGGCGCCTATTTTCTCGAATACGAAGGAAGAATCACCCTCGTGCACTAATTTATGTAACAGGGCGTTGGTGTCTGACAACAGAAACCGGTTATGCTCTCGGTTCAGTGTGCGTACTTCTTCATCGATATGGTTGAGTAGCTGTAATTTGTTGAGATGTTGCAACGAGAGGCGGCAACTGTTTATCGTACGGCTTTTCTGCGGGCGCAGCCTCTCTGCATCCTGAAGCAAAGGTATCAGACTGGTTTCCGCAAGACGGATAATCTCATCCTTACGGGAAGATGTTTTTGTTGCCCAGTTTTTGGCATCTGCCAGACTGTTTTGTAAGGTGGCATTCAGTACGTCTTTGTCTGTCAGCCGCCCGTCACGCAATTTGCGGAAATAGCTGCCTATGCCGCGTGCACCGCCTTTCAAGTCCTCGGGTACGAGGGCATGACCGTCCAGCTCTCCTTCGAACTGGTCGTAGAAACCTTTCATCTGTTCCAGCGCATCAGTCTCCATTTCGCGCAGCACGTCACGATAAAGTTTGATTGTTTCGGGCGAACGAAGTTTGAGACGCAGTCCTTCGCCGCGTTCTATATAACTTTCATCGAAGATGTTCCGTCCGAAACTCTTGACTTCATTGGAGACATTCCAGCGTTTGTCATCGGCAATGCGTTCGTTGATGTAATCCAATAGCCAAGCCAATACGGGCGAAGAGGGGGTCAGCTTTTCAATCATACTGTCGACGGCGTCACTCAGCACATCGGCGTTATTCAGTTCGATGTTCAGATTGGGGCTGAGTTCCAGCTCGCGGGCAAGGTTGCGCATGACGGACTGGAAAAACGAGTCGATTGTCTCCACGCGGAAGCGACTGTAATCGTGCAGCATATATTGCAAGGCCATCCCTGCACGTTGGCGCAGTTCTTTGTCGGAAAGGGAAGAAGAATTCAAATCCTCTTTGATACGTTTCAGGTAAGCGTCTGATGCAGGGTCTGCCTTCCAAATGCCGTAAAGTTGCGTTAAAATACGCTCTTTCATCTCCGCCGTAGCCTTGTTGGTAAAAGTTACGGCAAGAATCTGCCGATAGGCGCGGGGGTTGAGGATCAGAAGCTTGATGTATTCCACAGCCAGTGTGAAGGTCTTTCCCGAACCGGCCGAGGCTTTATATACTAATAGTTCCATGTAGATATGCGGCTTTGAAGTTTGACTACAAACATACATAAAAATCATGAGAAAGGCTTAAGGCTAACGTGAAAAACAGGTATGCAAAAAAGGACTGTACCCTTTTGTTCGTATGGTACAGTCCTTTATATGTATCTTTAATAAAGATTTATACGCTCTTATCAAAGAACGGGTGTCTGGAACAGGAATGTGAAAGAGGAACTGTCTTTCAAATCTTTTACGGCATCTCCCGCGTAGATTTCTCCGTTGGTCAGCGCGAGTTTCTTTACTGCGGCTTTAGGGCTGAAATCTATTTTCTTCAAATCAAGCCAGAACAGGTTAGGAGTGAGGGTTGATTCAAAATAATAGACTTTATCCTTTTGGTTGGAGACCGAACGCCAACGGGTGGAAGAGATGTGGGGCTTATCCGGTGTAGTGATTCCAAACGGGACGGATACGGTACGCATCACGCTCAACACACTGGGCACTGCAATCTTTGCGTCTGCCGTCTGAGGAATGGCATGGATGTAGAATGACGCACGTACAAAACGGTCGCTGGAACGATTGGTTCCGGGCAGCATTTGCAATCCGCCGACTTCTTTCCAGTAGTCGTTTATGGCTAATTGATCCTCATATTTGGGCGAGTTGGTCATTACCTGATATTCTTTGCCTTCGTGGATGCTCAGTTTTCCGTCCAGATATTCCAGGATAGCGGTATTTCCCGTTTCGTCTGTAATAGCCAAATGAAGGGTGGAAGCCGAGCCATTCGGCATTTGGGGGGCATCAATGCGGAAAGTCTCTTTTTTCAGCTCGTCTACGGCTTCGCGTACGGTAGCGAAGTTGTCAAGTACGTATTGCGTCCAAATACTGATGCCCATTACGGGGCGGGTATCTCCGGGACGGTCATATACGGACTCCGGCAGGAATAGCAGGCCGGCCACCAGGCCTTTCTCATTCATACCGTCACATGTACCTATGTCATAACCTGTTGCAATGACACTGCCGTACTTTGATGTCCATTTCACTGTTTCGCCTTTATTGTATCCGGCTCTTTCCATTCCCCGCGGGAATACGTAGATATTACTCATGATATCCTCTTTCCAGTCCATTGTACGGCCTGTGATAACCATATTATCCGGTCCGATGTAAGTGGCGCGCGTACATGCGTCCGCTTGTTGTATGCCTAATGAAAACAGGGCAGCTAAGGCTGTTAATGCTACCGTTCCTCTTTTTGTATTCATAATCTTATGAGTTAAGTGATTTATATACAAAGAGTAACAAATGCAGCATCAAACAGTTTGATACAAACAGACTTTTTAGGTTCTATTCTGTTTTTTCTTTTAGAAGGTCTTCCATTTTCAGTACTTCATCACGGTATTGAGCGGCTTCGATGAAATCGAGTTTCTTGGCGGCTTCCTGCATCAGTTTCTTGGTACGCTCGATGCTCTTTTCAAGTTGGGCGCGGTTCATGTACTGAACAATCGGGTCTGCGGCAAGCGTAGCGGTACTGTCTTGTTCCACATAGGGACGTGGAGTGGTTGCGGAAGATTTTTCTTTGCCGGCTCCGCTTTCGGCAAACCCTTCCGTACCGGCAAATACGTTGAGGTTCTTTGCTTTCTTGATTTGCCGGGGAGTAATGCCATGTTCTTCGTTATACTTCAATTGCTTTTCGCGACGGCGGTTGGTTTCGTCAATGGTAAGCTGCATACTTTCCGTAATTCTATCAGCATACATGATAACCATACCGTTGACATTACGGGCGGCACGTCCCGCTGTCTGCGTCAATGAACGGTGAGAGCGGAGAAATCCTTCCTTGTCCGCATCCAGAATAGCCACAAGAGAGACTTCCGGTAAGTCCAGTCCTTCACGCAGAAGGTTGACACCTACAAGCACATCATATTCGCCTTCACGTAAATCGCTCATAATCTTTACACGTTCCAGCGTGTCTACGTCACTATGGATATAGTTGCATTTTACGCTGTTATTGAGAAGGTACTCCGTCAGTTCTTCCGCCATACGTTTGGTCAGAGTGGTGACGAGTGTACGCTCATTGCGCTCTATGCGCAATTGAATTTCTTCCATCAGGTCGTCTATCTGGTTATGGCTGGGGCGTACTTCGATGATAGGGTCCAGCAGACCTGTGGGACGAATCACCTGTTCTACGACAATACCTTCGGATTGCATCAACTCATAGTCGGCGGGGGTGGCGCTGACGTATATTACCTGTTTGGCCATAGATTCAAATTCCTCAAACTTCAACGGGCGATTATCCATGGCAGCGGGAAGCCGGAAACCATATTCTACAAGATTGGTTTTTCGGGCACGGTCGCCGCCATACATGGCTCGTATCTGCGGAACACTGACGTGGCTCTCGTCAATGACGATAAGGAAGTCATCGGGGAAGAAATCCAGTAAACAGTAAGGGCGTGTACCCGCCTCACGTCCGTCAAAATAGCGCGAATAGTTCTCGATTCCCGAACAGTGTCCCAATTCGCGCAGCATCTCCATATCGTAGGTGACCCGTTCCTGCAAGCGTTTGGCTTCAAAAGGACGTCCCTCATTTTCAAACCATTGCACTTGTTTGCGCAAGTCGTCCTCTATCTCATGGATAGCCCGCAGAGTGGCTTCCTTGGTCGTCATAAAGAGGTTGGCGGGATATATTTTGTAAGCATCGAACCGGGCAATGGTAACTCCGCTTATAGGGTCTACTTCTTCGATGCTGTCTACCTCGTCTCCCCAAAAAACTATGCGCAGCAGATTGTCGGCATAAGCAAGGTAAATGTCTACGGTGTCGCCTTTCACGCGAAAATTACCCCGATTCAAATCAATGTCGTTACGGACGTAAAGACTGTCTACAAGCCGGCGCAGGAACACATTGCGATTGTAATTTTTTCCTTGTTGCACGTCGATGACATTATTATAGAAATCGGCCGGATTTCCCATGCCGTAGATGCACGATACGGAAGATACCACTACCACATCCTTGCGTCCGGAAAGCAGGGCGGAAGTGGCGGCAAGCCTGAGCTTGTCGATTTCGTCGTTGATGGCGAGGTCTTTCTCTATATATGTGTCCGAAGAAGGAAGATAGGCTTCGGGCTGATAGTAATCATAATAGGATACATAGTATTCTACCGCGTTGTTCGGGAAGAATCCCTTAAACTCGCTGTATAGCTGTGCAGCCAGTGTCTTGTTATGGCTCAATATGAGCGTAGGCTTGTTGATGTTGGCTATGACATTGGCAATGGTAAATGTTTTTCCGGAACCTGTCACACCCAGCAAAGTTTGTGCGGGAATTCCTTCACGTACACCTTCGGTGAGTTGTGCAATTGCTTCCGGCTGGTCTCCGGTGGGACGATAGGCGGATGTTAACTCAAATTTATTCATTTCATCAGAATTGTCGGGCAAAGATAGGAAAGTTACATCGAAAATTTGTGAATTCGTAAGTAAAACATATCTTTGCGATATCAAATTAATAATAACCATTAATGTAATACAACAAAAACATGATTTGGAACGAAAGTATCGAATGCATGGATCGCGAAAGCCTTCGTAAAATTCAGAGCATTCGTCTTAGAAAAACGGTGGAGCGCGTATATCATGACACTCCTTTCTATCGCAAGAAAATGCAGGAACTGGGAATTACTCCCGATGACATCAACAGCATCGACGACATTGTAAAGCTTCCTTTTACTACAAAATATGATTTGCGGGACAATTACCCTTTCGGACTTTGTGCTGTTCCTATGAGCCAGATTGTTCGTATCCACGCGTCTTCCGGTACAACCGGAAAACCTACCGTAGTGGGATATACGCGCAAGGACCTTTCGGCCTGGTCGGAATGCCTGTCACGTGCTTTTACGGCGTATGGCGCAGGCAGTTCGGATATTTTTCAAGTATCTTACGGATACGGGTTGTTTACCGGCGGATTGGGGGCGCACGCAGGCGCCGAGAATATCGGTGCTTCTGTTATTCCGATGTCCAGCGGTAATACGGAAAAGCAAATTACATTGATGCATGATTTCGGTTCGACAGTACTCTGTTGTACGCCTTCTTATGCGTTGTATCTGGCGGACGCCATTAAGGATTCGGGTTTTCCGCGTGAGGAGTTCAAACTGAAAGTCGGTGCATTCGGTGCAGAGCCGTGGACGGAGAATATGCGTCGCGATATTGAAACGAAATTGGGAATAAAGGCTTATGACATTTATGGATTGAGTGAAATAGCGGGTCCGGGTGTAGGGTATGAATGTGAATGCCAGAATGGTACGCATCTTAACGAAGATCATTATTTTCCGGAGATAGTAGACCCGAAAACACTTGAACCTGTTGCGCCGGGTGAAACGGGAGAGCTGGTATTTACTCACCTTACTAAAGAAGGCATGCCGTTGCTGCGTTATCGCACTAAAGACCTTACGGCTTTGCACTATGACAAATGTTCTTGCGGACGTACATTGGTGCGTATGGACCGTATTCTCGGACGTAGTGACGATATGCTCATTATACGCGGCGTGAATGTATTCCCCACGCAGATTGAATCCGTTATTCTCGAAATGCCTGAATTTGAGCCGCATTATCTGCTGCTTGTCGACCGTAAGAATAATACGGATACCATGGAACTGCAAGTAGAAGTCCGTCCGGAATATTACTCCGATGAGATTAATAAGATGCTGGCTTTGAAGAAGAAGCTTACCGCGCGTTTGCAAAGCGTATTGGGCTTGGGCGTAGATGTCCGTCTGGTAGAGCCTCGCAGCATTGAGCGCAGTGTAGGCAAAGCGAAACGCGTAATTGATAATCGTAAATTGTAAATCGTCAAATAGTAAAACTTATGGTAGCAAAACAACTTTCTATTTTTTTGGAAAATAAGTCCGGTCGTCTTACGGAGGTGACGGAAGTTCTTGCCAAAGAAGGTGTTAATCTTTCTGCTCTCTGTATAGCCGAGAATGCCGATTTTGGTATTCTTCGCGGTATTGTCTCCGAACCGGATAAAGCATATAAGGCCTTAAAGGATAATCATTTTGCCGTGAACGTAACTGATGTGGTGGGTATCAGTTGTCCCAATATTCCGGGGTCATTGGCAAAAGTGCTCCGTTGCCTGTCTGATGAAGGCGTATTTATTGAATATATGTACTCCTTTGCCAACGGACAGACCGCCAACGTTATTATCCGTCCCAATGATATGGAAAACTGTATCCGGGTATTGACGGAGAAAAAGGTGGATTTACTCGCTGCAAGCGACTTATATAAACTGTAAAAAGGATGAAAAACAACAGAGTGATAGGGTATAGTCTCAGTACCTCATCACTCTGTTGCTCTGTCATCTTATTATCTTTTACCCTTCTGCCACTCTATTATCTTTTTTCTTCCCTATCCATCGATTATCTTGCGCCCTTAGTCTTTGTTTTTGAAAAATTAAGGTGCGTATCGTTGTTTAATTCGATGCGAACCTCTATCTTTGCACATTATTTGAATAAGAGTAATGAAGAAGAACATCCTTATAACTTTGCTTGCAGCACTGCTGCTCTCCTCATGCGGAGAATACAACAAGTTGCTGAAAAGCACAGACTACGAATACAAGTATGAAGCGGCAAAGAATTACTTCGCGAAAGGTCAGTATAATCGTGCTGCGACTTTGCTGAATGAGTTGATTGCTATTCTTAAAGGTACTGATAAAGCGGAAGAATCACTTTATATGCTGGGTATGAGCTATTATAACCAGAAAGATTATCAGACCGCCGCGCAGACATTTACCCAATATTATAATGTGTACCCGCGTGGTACGTTTACTGAACTGGCACGTTTCCATGCGGGAAAGGCGTTATATTTGGATACTCCGGAACCCCGTTTGGACCAATCCGGTACATATAGCGCGATTCAGCAGTTACAAATGTTTCTTGAATATTTCCCTAACAGCGCGAAGAAAGATGAAGCTCAAAGTATGATATTTACTTTGCAGGATAAGTTGGTTATGAAAGAATATCTTTCTGCCAAGCTCTATTATAATTTGGGAAATTATTTGGGAAATAACTACGAGTCTTGCGTTATTACTGCACAGAACGCATTGAAGGATTATCCTTATACCAATATGCGTGAAGATTTGTCTATCCTTATCTTGCGTGCCAAATATGAAATGGCGGTGTATAGTGTGGAGGATAAGAGAGCCGAACGTTATCGTGAGACGGTAGATGAATATTACGCTTTTAAGAATGAATTTCC
>CDYK01034163.1_pt1 | contig 32585 bp, 16 predicted proteins | sample 554841 | NCBI WGS metagenome assembly CDYK01 (sample SAMEA3182102, study PRJEB8094) | gut metagenome | biome: human; feature: gut; material: Stool; isolation source: human stools | place: Canada | collected 2013-02-18
TGTCAAGGCTTGAATAAGTTTATTATACGTTTCATGTATTTTTTTTGGAACGTATGATGGGTTATTTATTTTATCTGAATTATTTAATAATACATCTATAGATACTTCCCCATCATTATTTAATACAATGTTTCTTATCTGTCTAAATTGTGCAGAATATATTAATGACTTTGTTCGTATAGCTTCTTTCTTATTACCATTAAAATGATTAACTAAATCTGAAAATAGCTTAGATGGCTCCCCATTGGGAGCCTTATCTAAACCATAACCATTGTTTTCTGATAACACATAATATGCAGCATTTTCATTACCCAATATCTTTGTATATTGCTTTAGTAAAGCTGCAACCTCTTTATTTTTAACATTTAAACACTGCATAATTATTCACATTCTTTTCTACGTTGTTTACCATTTGCTGTTAACTCATCAATTGAATCCTGCAAAGATGCATTTATTGCTTGTTCTTCTGTAGCTGGTTCAAATTCTATATCGTCTAATAAATCTTCTTCGGCTATTTCATTTCGCATAGAAACTTTCTTCTTATTCTCTGCTTCTGAATTTATTATAACAAAGTTTTTAGCACGTGACACAGCTACATATCTCAACTCATTTCTTAATTGCATTACATCTTTACCATAACCAAACGTATCAATTTCATTGGAGAGTATTAAAACTTTACTGTACGTACTACCTTGTGATTTCCAAACAGTTTGTGCATATCCATAATCAATTGCTTTTCTAATTTTTAGTCTACCTTGATTATCTTCTAAATTCTTGGTAATGTTTAATTCATTGTCAATATTAAACGCCATTTGAACTAAATCTCTATATTTAGATATTTGCCCATTTTGTTTAGCTTCTTTAGCCATTTTCCACAATCTATCTTTATATTCTACTACTTCAAATAGCTTAGAATCTGGTTCATTTTTGTCAATTACAGTAAGTTGAAAGTCATCCATAATAGTACCACCAGTCGGTCTAATTGATAAATTGAATGCTTTAAATTCTATATCCCCTTTATCGGTTTTGAATTTAATGTTGGTATCCTTTACACTTTGAACTATATAATCTCCAGAGTTTATTAGTCTATAAGATCCATCGGGTTTTCTGAGTTTGTTTGAATACCCCATTATAATATCACCTTTTACAAATGGTTTAGCAAATTTTCCATATCTCAAAGATCTAATCTTTGAATTATATGTAGATGCTGCAGCATTTGTAGCAGTCAATACTCTAAAATGTAAAGGATCAGCATTGAACTCTTCAGAAGTAACAATCTGTTTCAGGTTTTTATCTATAATTGCATCATCCGAAGTGTACAATACTCCTTGACCTTTATCATTTATATCAGTTTGGTAACTCAATCCTTCACCTCGTCTAAGTCTGGTGGCTTCTTTTAAAATAGGATTATCACCAGTTCTTTCTACTTTGGTTAAAGTTATTTGAGGCACTCCATCAGATGTAAACACTTTAGAAATATGATCTGATTTTACAGGCCTCAATTGTGCAGAATCCCCAACATATATTACACTACCGTTATGTTTAGCTACAATTTCTTGAATATATTCATACAAGCCATCTTGTACCATTGAAGCTTCATCAATGATAATTAATTGACCTGGTTCGTATTTCATTTGATTCTTGGCTCTAAACTCCAGTTCTCTTAAATCCAATGAACCTTGTTCCATTGCTATATCTGTATCTGGAGTAAATCCAAACAGAGCAGAAAGCGTATATACATTAGCATTAGGATTATTTTGTTTAGTTATAACATTTGCTCTATGAGTAGGAGCAGTATATACAATGTTGCCTCTACCAATTCTATTATTCAACCACTTACTAAATATACCAATGATAGTAGATTTACCTGTACCAGCATAACCAGATAAAGTAATTTCGGTTCCACCATCTTCAATAAACTTCTCTAATTCATATAGAGCTGATTTCTGTTGATCATTTAATGAGAATGGTAAATTGATCTTAAACCCATCATTAAACGTAAATACGTACTCTTCTTCTACTTTCTTAGCTTCTTCAACTGCTTTTGGTAAATCTTTTGCAAGTAAAGCAGCTTCATCAGTAAAACCAAATTGATTAGCATAATCTAAGAATTCCTTAGTAGTATCAGTATATGTATCTTTTGTAACAGTTACATTTTTATCAGTTTTGGTTGACTCACTTATTATAAAGTTACCCAAAGTTTTTGATGTTTTGTCACTTAAAGGAATTACCTTGGTATCGGAGGTACTAAGTACAGGTGTGATAGGTTGTTCAGATGCATTTAGTTGTACTGGAGACTGTTCATCAATTTGTGGTTTATTATACTCAAAGTTATCCAGATATTGTTGATATGCTGCTTCTGCATCAGCTTCACCTTTTTGAGTTTGATAGTCTTTAACCCATTCTTGATAAGATAATGGTTCAGTTGCTTGTTGAGTTTTAACTGTTTGCTGTATATTAGCAAGCATATCTGTATTAAATTCACCAGCTTGATTAAATGCCTTTGCTTGTAAACTAGCTTTTACCGGAGTAAGATCAGTAACCCAAGTTATTGGTTCTTCTGGCATAATCTCATAACCATTTGGTACAACATTGTTGTATTTAAGAACAGATCTATTTCTACCATTTTCAATCAATATGTTTCCTCTATAACTCATTCCTTTCTTGTTAATCAATCTGTACACTGGAGCATCATCTTCATTAATACCTATGTACTCATACAAGAACGTAGTTCTAGGATCATTGTTTCTATCTAATTTTACTTTTTTAAATGGTGGAAATATGGGTTGACCATTCTGATTGAATGAAATTATAGATTGAGATTTCTTGTCATATATAATGCCAGGAATTTGTACTTCTACTCCTTTCTTATTTACTACAGTAAAACCACTATCTTCGTGAGGTAACGCCCTGTATACAGGTCTACCTTCTTCTTCAATAGTTTCTCTACTAGAATCTAATACGTAATAATCAATAGTAGGAACCACGTGGTCATTCCACCACAAGTCTTTTATTACTTGGAATACTTTAATATCTTTAACTGCATCATCAGGATTTCGTTCTAAATCTCTAATGTAATCAAAATAACCTATTTCCTCTCTGATTGAATTAGGTACATATCTAAAGATATTATTCTTACCAAATGCATCACCAGAAGTATAGAAAGCATACAATGCAAGATCTTTTGCAAAATCTCTTATTTCCTGATAATCACTATCCCACAATTCCTCCCAAGCTCTAATGATCTCATTTTCTAAGTTATTATCACCACTCTTGTTTGGTTTGTAAGCAATAAAATCAGGACCATTTAATTCAGTTGTATCTTCCTTTGGTCTACTAAAGATGTTATTAATAAGTACATTTTCAAATGAACCATCACTACTTAATAAATCTGGATATTTGCCACTTCTTACATCAGATTTAATTCTATCCAATCTCTTAGAGATACTATTTGGACCACCTAACAAACTACTGAGCTTTATTCCATTTTCAGCTAAATACTTATTAAAGAAACCAGCTTTATACGTAGCTTCCATACTTCTGGTAATATTATTAATGTATGTATCATCACTAATTGCATAACCTTTAGTATAGAATTCTATTAATGTTCTTAAGTTTTCAAATTCTGGAGTAAGTCTAATCATTGTGTTTTGGAAGGCAATTCTAGGGAATATTAATGCATCTTGCATTTTCTTACCTAAGAATGTATTTGAGAACACCTTTATAGGATCTTCAAATACTTGTTGCTCTACCATGAATTGTTTCCATTTATCCAAGAATGCACTTTGTAAACCAAAATTATTACCAAAGCGCTTAGTATCAATTTGAGATAATGTAGTTAATTCAGACAAAGATCTTGAGAACGGATCAAGTTCTTGATAAGTCTTCATAATAAGCAACTGATTGTAGTACCAATCAAATGTTTCTTCTTTTTTCAACTGCTTTTTCAAGTAATTGACATCAAACATCTTTTCTCTTTGTTTAACACCTACACCTTTATCATTCAAAAAGTCTAAAAGCTGATCATATTTACCTTTAGATAAAGATTTTGCTTTCTCAAAATATGTATTCCAAATAGTTCTATATGCTAGACTTTCAGGATTTTTGTTTTGTGTATCTACATTATAAAAGCCAGAGTATTTGTCATATTCTATTGCAAAGTCTTTTAATATCTGTTGAGGCAAGAAATAGAATGTACTTTCGCCTTTACCAGACCTAATCAAGAAGTTAGTCATATTAAATGTTAACTTCCTTACATTCAATCGAATGATGTATGGATCTTTTGCAACGTCCACATGAGCATTGATTAATGCTGATAACCAGTCAAGGATATTGATCTTATTTCTATCATTACTCTGGATACCGTACAAATTACTTATACCATAGTCTCTTAAAATTTTATTTGGTTTAAATCTTAATTTGACCAATTGAGTAAGAACTTGATGAGCATTTGCTAATGCAAATGGACCAATACCAAATTTACCACCATTCAACTCTGCCTTAGTTCTACTCTGGAATGCTGGAGTGGCATAATACAGTTGGGATTTGCTTGTACGTTTACCTTGACCAGTTATTGTATCTACTTCTTTAAGAATAGTATCTTTTAAGTAATCGGTTACTGTATCTAGTGGTTGTCTAGCTTCTGCAAAGTTCAGTGGGTTAGAAATAACTGATATATACATATCAAGAAGCATATTTTCATTTGCTTCCTTTGAATTAGCTTCAAAATCAGTTTTACCATTATATCTTTCGTAGACTTTACGAACTATGGTTTCATCATCTAAGCCAGCTTCTCTGAGTCTGTTAGTGTAATCTTCTTTAGTCTCAAATTTGATTCTATTACCATTCTTATCATAATTGTACCTAGCAACAAATAACTTATCAATATCGAAGTCAGAACCAGTAAGAGATGTAAATTCATCAGGTAATGTGATAGTATCACCAATTTGCTCAGGATATAAATCTACTACTTTAAGAGCTGCAGTTGATGCTTGACCTTGAGCAGGAATACGATAACCCATTGCAATAGCCTTAGAATTTGGACCAACTATACCATGATCTATTAACCACTTCTTAGCTTCACTAAAAGTCTTTTTGTCATAATCTGGAATTATGTGTTTCAATAAGTTGATTGAAATAACACAATCCATAGTACCATCGGTATTTGCGAATCTTAACTTTCTTTCATTTTGTACATCTGAAGTTACAGCAATTCTATTGTACAATATTGAAGACATTTGAATAAACATACCACCTGGTAAGTTAGTATCAACAATTGACTTATTCAACATTGATATAAGACCACTTTCTATCCAAGAGTTATCAGATAAACCAGAAATTGGTGCAACAGTTTCACCATTTTCAACATCCAAACCATTAATAACATTGTCATTCATGTTTGAACTTAAAGCTTTGCGTTGCATAATTTCAGCAAATCTTTGTACACTTACTTGAGGTTTATCTGGAGTAATACCAAAATCTCTTTCTATCTCTCTTCTACCAGCTTCAGTAATGGCATTATGAGCACCGTTAAAATTATTAATCAACTCATCACCATTATATACTTTACCATCTGGTGTAGTATATTTCCATGCACTTCTGATATTACCCATGGCGGCTTTTTGTGCTTGAGATACAAACATCTGTCTTTCTGCATGATGAGGATCAGTAATTAACTGACGTCTAAAGTTAGTTAAAGACTGTTTATGAGTAGGCATTGACATCAGACTGTCCATGTCTATTTCTTTATTAGTCTTATCTTTATAAATTCTTGATTTAACCTCTTTAGCCCTTTGTCCTACTTTTACTGCGGAATCAAAAGCAAGCATATGGATATTACGTGATTGCATAACTTCCAATACTTTACCCATATCCCCAGTAGAGAAAATACGATGCACAGGGAACATAGCCATCTTATCAAATATTGGTATATCCCTTTTAGCACCTACATCGTAATGATCACCAAAATACATGAATTTCAAAGGTTTCAATGTAACCGCCAATGCTTCTGCATACGTATCCATATCTGCTTCAAGATCTGCATTTGGATCATTAAGTAAATCAAATGCTTTTGCTACTTGTGGTGTCCAGCCATCTACTCTACGTACTAATTCTTTGTAAAACTCTGGGGATATTAATACTGTAGCATCAGTTTGATTTACTTTGCCTTTAGGGTTAAGATAGCCATCAAATTTATCTCTTACTATAAGATTAGCTGCATCTTCTACATCATTGGGTAAAGCTTCAGAACTATCATAAGTTCTAATTGCTTCATCTAATGTCATGTCATGCATTTCCTGAAGTAATCGTATAGCCGCAGATCTTTTAGCATACTCTGCAATTTGATCAGCTTGTCTACTTACGATAACATTATCTGATAGTGTACCTACGTTCACTTCAGTGAGATCTGCCATTGGATTTCCTTCTTCGTAGTCTATTCTTGGAGTAACACCAGTGGATAATACCTCACGTAAACGTTTAATTTTATCTACAGGATTTTTGTAGTAGGCTGGGTCTTTTATAAAAAGTTTCTCAAATTCAATTACTGAAGAAATGGTATTGGCAAAATAATTACCAATCATTTCAGCAGCACCAAGATTTTCGCTATAATTAGAAACTGTTGCAGATTTTTTATAATGTGAAGATGCTTCTTCTAATGCTTTCTGGGGCAATGCTAAACTCGTTACACTAGCTATTTTATTACCATCCCATTTAATTATACCTAATTCTTGTGCATAATTTAACTCATCTTTAAATGCATCCCACAGGTAGTTATTCATTAGATTTGCTTTTTCAGCATTACTGAACTTATTCCAATTATTTCTTATTTGAGAAATAATAGAAGTTCCATATTCATTACCACCAAGATCTTCTGCTAGGTCTAATGCTTCGTTAAAGTTCGAAAAATCTTTTTCAAATTCAATACCATTTAACGTAGGTCTTTCTTTCAATTTAAAGAATCCATTGAAGTATCTGAATCTATAACCATTTCTATTTCCTGTATCATAGTTCTTTACTTTTTGTTCCTCAGTTAAATTATTTTCATTCTTGTAATTAAATTCAATGGTATCTAATTCAGTTTCAAAGTAATTAATAAATCTTTTAAGAATTTGAGCATCGAATTTTATTTCACCATTACTTACGTCAAATGGATTTTTAAAGTTGTTTATTGCAGTACCATATAATGTATTATATGTTTGAGAATCACCCATAGTAGGTAAGATAATTCTACCTGCTCTGGTAAATGTCATCTTAGCAATATAGTCTTCAAGAGGGGATATTTCTGTGTACTTACGTCCTTTATCTGCACTACCTTGTTCTTTAAAATAAACAAGAGTTTCAAATCCTATTTTACCTTTAGCATCTGCATTATTATATAAATTTGTTAACAATACAGAACCCTTGAAGTAATTAGGATTGGTATTATTACCAGTATTGTATAATACTTTGGTAAGTGCTTCTACTGTTGCTGGGTCATTATCTAATCTTTGAACCATATCAGACAAATAATTGTGTTCTGATATAGGATACAACAATTTACCATCAGTAGATAATACTGATAATTCATCAGAAGAAGGGTGTAACATAGCATATGTCTCAGCAAGTCTTCCTAAGAATTTAGAGTCAGCATAATATTTTGTAATACTTCTATTATATTGACCAGGAACTACGCCACTTTCTTGAATTTTTGCTAAGTCCTTTACTTTGGAATTAAAGAAGAAGTATATACTCTTATTGGATCTATCTGATAACATTGAAACTAATGCTTCAGTAGGATCTGAATTGTAATATTCCTTAGTAAGGAAAGAATTTAGTGACTCTAAATCAATTTCTACTCCAACTTTATTAAGTAAATCAACTATCTTGTTCTTAATAGTAATTAACTTCTCTGGTACATACTCTTTATAAGTTTGACCATTTACTAGTTTCTTGTTAGGTGTAGTTTTGTATTTTTCTACAATCTTTATTATTTTATTGAATTCATTGTTGATTTCTCTAGCTACGAATTCTTCAGACTCACTAACTTTTGCTTTAAATAAGTTATCAGAAGTATCTAATACACCACTGTTTGTTATTAAATTGTAATTCCAATCCTCTAATATATTTTTAGATACTTTATTTGCATTCTCATCTTTAACATACAAGTTAGTTTGTTCATTACCGTTTTCATCTTCAACTTTTTCTGATAAAATACCAACTAACTTGTGTCTAGCTTTACGGAATGTATTTCTAAACTGAGTTTGTAAATTCTCTCTTGCTATTTTTTGAACTTCGTCCTCTTGAATACCTTTCTTTTGTACATATTCATTCGTAATCTTGTATAATTCATTATACAAAGTTTTAAATAATGGTGTTACTTTAGCAAGTTTTGCACTCTTGTCCATCATTCCTTTGAATGTGTTTTCAGAGTGAATTTCATTAATAATTGTATTCCAAGATTTATCAAAGTCGACCATTAGAGGTAAGCCTGTAACAGGACTCTTTATTGCAGCAACACCTTGTACTTGAGTCACAGTGCCATCAGGATTTGTTTTTTGTTTCATGACAAATTCTGTTCTAGGCATTGTTGCAATGAAAATCTTTATAGATGCAAGAGCATTATCTTTAACTGAAACAGCCAATTGTTCTTGAATGTGGTTAGCCATCTGATCACCTACATCATTACCAACTGCTTTCTCATCAATCTCTGCATCAATATTTTCCTGCTTATCCACTGCTCTTATTTGATACTCATTTAATTTATTTATAATTTCTGGTTTAAATACAGTATCAAATGTATTGTATATTTCATTTCTAACTTCCCCTTGCTCCTTAGTAATAGTTCCTTTTTCAACTAACTTTGCTGTTATTTCTGGTTTTAATGCAGCTTTCAACACTCCGTAATTAAGATTCTGTAAATCATCACGCAATCTTACATTATTTAATGTAAATAAAGCACCTACAAGTGAATTTACAGTTTCTTTAAATTGTGTGTTATTAATGTTTTTAAATTTATGACCTCTTACCTTAAATGGGGCACCTGCACCTTTATATGCAGCAAGAAATTCATTTACAGCATCTGAATTTTGTTTAGATCTATTATAATAACCAGAAGCGATTCTATTAAAAATATTATCGATGCTAGTATCAGTTCTCCAAACCCATTTACTTATGAAATTCTTAATAGCTTTCCAAGCTCTTTTAAGAAGATTTAATTCAGGATCTACTTTATTTAGCATGTACTGTCTAAAGTCTTCTGCTAAAGCTTCCTCTACTTGTTTGTCACTTCCAACAAAACCAGTTCTATTTCTATAGAATTCATAGATTTTCTTTCTTTCCTTTGGAGAAATAGTTAATAACGATACTCTATGGAATGCTTCATGATACAATGTACCACGTTCTGCACCTTTCCACAGTATGGTAGAATCTTTTCTAACAAGACCCATAGCATATTCATTACCACCAAGTGCAATAGCATCTTCAACTATATGTAAAGAATCTTCTGGTAATCCTAATTTATTTCTAAACCATTGAATTTCTTCTGGAGTTACTACTTCTGATATATTTCCTGCAACTTTACGAGTAGGTATATCAAAGTCTTCATCAATACCTAAGCTCAAAGGATCTATTTCTCCATCATTGATTATTTTCTTTACATATGATTCTTCTTTCGAAGATGGTTCCGTATTTGTAGAATTACTTAATTTTATGTCTGGATGATTTAGCAAAAATTCTACAAAGGAACTATGTGTTTTTTCTTCATTTATCCAATATTCATTTATATCCGATACATTGAAATTCTCAAGATACCATTTTGCTACTTCTCTAGAATTTCGATCTGTAATATCTTTTACTTTATCTTTTTTGAATTTTTCAGAGACCAGATATTCTTGTAGTTTTTTGGGTACTATTTCATTAACTATTCGCTTTCTTTGATCAGGATTTAAAGGTACATCATAAAATGCTTGATGTTCTTCATTCCAAGAAGAAGCATTCCAACGTTTTCCATCGTATTTGAGTATACCTTCATTTCCATTTAATTCAAATACTATTCTAGGAGCAATATCATCTGCTCCAAAGATTACTTGTTTTACAACATTAGGAAAATTTTTGAAGGTTCTAGTAGATAATTCATAAATTTCACTTCTCTGCGCTTGAGTTAAATAATAATCATCACCTTGATCAAAAAGCTCAGTTACCGGAATATACCCAGAATAATTTAAATTTGTGATTTTATTTTTAACGGCTTCTTTTACTTCAGGATTATTGATCTTTCTTGGTATCTTTTGAACATCTTCAGCATATGCGAAAGAATCTTTAAATAGTTGATCATCTAAGTCACTTCTTATTATACCAGCTTTTTCTAATACTCCCATAGTATAAACTGGGGTAGAAGAAATGAAATCATCCTTAGTAAGGGATATACCTGGAATGATATCAAGCAAATCAACAGAATTATTGTTAAAATAATCATATACAGAAGGTAATGCTTCTTTTATTGGGCTGAAAAAATTCTTTCTAGCTACACGCCAATGGAATCCCATTAATGCTTCAGCTATGTCTTTTTTATCCTGAGTAGATAAATTGCCTATATTGAATGTTTTTTCACCAACTATTAGATTGGATTTATCATCAATATACAATTGCTTTTCTTTTAACCAATCAAATGTTTTATCTGCAGTGGTTACTTTGGTAGCATCTCCAAATCTAACCATAAAGTCAATTAATTCTCCAGCAATAACTCCTGTATCTCTATATTCAGAGTTAGTATTAGTGCCATAATTGATTAACAAGTCAGCTAAAAACTCAGCTTGTTTCCTGTCAAATCTTTGAAGAGTTAATTGTAATGGCAACATTTGATTTGATAAAGTACTAGATTTTGGTGGATAAATAAACAATTGTCCACTACCACCTTTACCTGGCAACATTTCACCATTGGCTCCTATTATATCAGAATCTTTTACAATACCATCACTTATACCAAATGTTACATTTTCTGGAGTAATCTCAGTAATTTCTGTTGGTATCTGTAAGCCTTTTACTTCGTGTATTGGTCTGAATACAGCTCTACCATCTTTTCTAACAACATTAGGTATTCCTTTAGTTCTAACTATTGTGCTAGGTACTACAGCTTCATCATTTGTCGCAGACTCTATTGTAGAAATTACTGCATTTCTAAATCTACGTAAATCTGCTATAGATAAATCATTAGCATTATTAATAAGATTAATATCCTCTTCTGTAAGCCTTTCTTTAGGTATGCTAGCTAATTTTGCTGCTAAGAAAGTTCTAGCTCCAGAAGGAGTTTTCAAAGCCATTGCATAATCGCCAGTGCCATGATGAATTAACATTATTATAGATGCAGAATCATATGTACTAGGATCATTTTCTTTATATGGTTTATGCCCCTTTTCTGTATAATCTTTATTTATAACAAACTCACAGAAACTATCATTAAAAAAGTTTGGATCTTTTATTCTCTCTGCTAATTCCTTGCCTGGCTTGGTACCAGGATAAATAGGCGTTGTAGCATCAGGATTAAAGAACAGTGTATGAGATACCTTATCTTGTACTAATTCTTCCATTTCTAAAGATTCATCCAAATCTCTAGTCTCAGAGTCCATATCTGTTCTCCTATTCATTGTGGATTCTGTAGCAATCTTCTTACGGGCCCATTTTACTTGAGATTCTTCAGTTACTTCAGGATTAGAATTGTTATATGTTTCAGATACTTTCTTATCTTCCTCATCAGAAACAGCTTCAGAGTTTGCAAAATCTATTAAAGCTTTTTCATCAGCTCGTTCAAATTCTATTTCATCTTCTTCATCTTCTTGAGTTTCAACAACTGGTTGAGGTTTAGATTTAGGTTTGCTTTCAGTATCTTCTGTTTCCGGTTCTTTTTTTTCTCTTACTTTGGCTAAAGTTTCTTCAAATTCTTTGCTTAACTCTTCCAAACCTTTATTAGGAAACTCCTCATCTTTCTTTATCTCTACCTCTGCTACTGGTATCTTAGTATCAATGTCAGGAGTAGCCCTATCATCCATTATAGGAGTCTTTGGAGATTCAACCTTTTCTTGTTCTACTTTAGAAGCTATCTGATTATCTACTTGAGTTTCATTATTAGTAATAGGCTGTTGATCATCACTTTGGTTAGCTGCTTCTCTAGACATCTCTTTTGCAGCTTCTGTTTCAACAACATCTTTTGCATTTTCTTCTACTATCTTTGATGACTCATCTGAATTGTTTATATACTTATCAATTCTTTCTTTTATTTTTTTGCCTATTTGTTTTTTTGATTCATCAGAAGCATTGTTGAAATTTATGAGTTTGCCATCTTCCAAAGTATTACCAAAGATTTCATTCATCTTGTGTTCTGCTATTAGAAGATCATGGTTTGCAATCATTGTGTTAACATAGCTATCAACACCTTTGCTAACTAAATTAGGAGTTGCTACAAAGTTTGGGCTAAATTTAGTACCTTCTGCCAACTGATTTAATTTAACATCTATATCTTTTAATATCTTAGGTATCTCTTTTGATATAGATTTACCAACAGCATTTGATTCATTTGTTATACCAAACTTTTGTTGATTTTCTTCTGGCTTAGACTCAAGTGCTGTTTTTAATTGTTCTAATGCTTGCTTTTGAATGTTTAACTTGGTTAATGCAACAGCAGTAAGCTTCTCCTCTGGAGAATAATGATTTAACATTTGATCATTTTCCAGAGTAGTATAGAAATTATTATCTGCCTCTTGTGCTTGATTGGCATTGTCAAGTGCTTCTTGTGCATCTATTGTAGCCAAGTGTTGCAATCCAATTAAAGTATTATATTCAGTAGTTCCAGGATTGTAACCAATAGTTTTACCAATGTTCTGATTTACTTTAGATTTAGATAAACTAAAGATATTATTTGCAGTAGCTATCTCATCATTTAAATCTTGTTCAGTGATACCTTCTGGTAGATTGTACTTGTAGTTTTCAAGTACATCAAGTACATTTTGTTGATAGTTTAATTTTTTGTTTGCCATCTCAGAGTAGGACATAGCTTTGATCATTGCATCTTTTTTACCAATGTGATCTGCAACTACGTCTCTTACAAAAGAGTTGGCAGTCATGTCTTTGTAAGTCTTTAACCCAGAATGATAAGCAATTGTAGGTCCACCCATGTATAAACCTAATGCAAAACCACCTTTTACATCATTCCAAAATTGTGGATCATTTGCTAATTCTGATTCAGTATCTATCCCAGATAATATCTTTGCAGTACGATAGTTGGCATCAGCTAACCCCATTAAGGATTGAAAGACACTGCTAGACTTTTTATCATACTTACCAGAAATATAATCATAATCAAATATGTCTTGGTTAGCTTCTTCAAATGCTTCTCCAGTAGCAGAGAAACCTAATCTACCGAGTGCCTTGGCGGCTTGTAAGCTAGCATTTTTTACTGGAGAATTATATGCAAGTCTAGCATTAAATCCAGTATAAGCATCTATAAGTTTATTGTATTTACTTGCTGCAGCTTCAGTTAATTTTGTACCTGTTTTTAATAATGGGTTTAAAGCAGTTTTAATTGGAGCTGTTATTATTTTACCCATAGCTTTACCAAGAGGTGCAAATACTAAAGCAGATTGAGCAACATCCATAGCAGATAATGCCATGTTATTATCATAAACTCTTTCTAATCCATCTTTTAAGGATCTTTTGGCATTCGCTAGAGTTGCATCATTTATGTTTATCTCTCCAGATATTACTCTATCAATTATTTCATCATCAGATATCTTAGAAACATCTACATTAGGATTTTGTTGTTTTAACTGGTTTCTACCAATTTCAGCATATTGCTTAATATCAATACCTTGTTCCTTTAAACTATCTTCAATTCTAGATCTATATGCACCATATACTTGAGCCAAAGACTCTCTGTGTCTACTATAGATATTTCCAGCGACACTAATTGCCGTAGCTGCAATTGCACCACCCCATCCAATTAAGTTAGATGCAGCACCAATTCCAGGAATAGCATTCAATGCCCCAGTAGTAGCATAGTGTCTACCTAACCACAAAGCTCCGGTAGCTAAAGCATCTGCGATATAACCATCAACAGTTGCCATAGAAGAACCTGTTAAACCTGGACCAGCGTATAAGAAATAATCTGGGGAATACCAAGGTTTATCTTGAGCTCTTTGTTCCTTTATTCTAAATTCAGAAGACGGTGTATAATTTTCAGATCTTTCTCGTAAGTTAGAGTATATATTATTTATTTCTTCATTTACTTTAGATCTTTCTTCTTCCCACGATTTTCTAGAATTACTTAGATATTCAATTCTCGCATCAATGTTATCACCTTCTTTTTCACCATATTTAGACAAGATGCTATCGTATTGCTCTTGTCTATCTGCTAATGTTCTTTGTAGTTGAAAGTATTCAGATATTGCATTTTTGTATTCTTCAGAATTCTCATCCAAAGTAGGAATAGTATTTTCAAGATTTTTAAGCTTTTGCTTATCACTAAGAAAATTCAATTCATAATCAATATCATCTAATACGGGATTTATATCCTTAGCTAATTTAGCTCTTTCCGACATTAGATTGATTTGATCTCTACTATTCATAAAAGTGGTCCATGCATCTTTTAAGTAGCTCTTATCTTTAAGAGTTTCTTCTGGATTTTCTTTGTCCAATAGATACATTTCTTCATAATCATCAATTGGAGTTTGTTCCAATTCACGATCATACCCTGTTTTAATTTTTGTTAAAGGGGAATGCTGTGCATTTACTTGCCGTATAGCAGCAGTAGTGGCATTGGTTTTAGAAGGAATTAAACCAGCATTGTATTTGTCTAATATAGATGTTTCCATATATTATTGTAACAGATTAAGCATAGTTTGATAAAGTTCGATATCAGAAGAATATGATTCGTTATATGAACTATCATATAAATCATTTTGTAGTTTAGACCCACCATGTTCTTTATTGACTTCTTGATCAAAAGTCATTCTTGTCATACCATGTGGATCAATTGGTTCCATTGCATCAAATGTAAAGTATTCTCCAGTAAGAGCTGCACCACCTCTGGTGTCAGAGTGACCCCATGCATCTTCCACACTTTCACCTTTTATTGGCTTAACACTTAAACCAACTTCAGATGTTAAACCCATAGTTTTATTAACCATTTCTTTAAAACTGTCAACATCATAGTTAGCATTTCTTATAGACTGAATAGGTATCTTAACACTAACCCTTTGAAATAATTGTGGTTGGCCATTGGATTCACCTACCATTATTTTGTTTCTAGGCACCTTTATAACATCTTGGAATACTCCAGATTTTAGGTCTTCTGCAAAGTTTCTATTAAGTCTTGAATTATCCTGAACAGTGTATTTCATAGAAGGTACCTTCATCATTTTGTTTACAAAGTCTGTGGACAATATTAATCCATTAGTATCTGGAATAGTAAACCCATTAGTTATAGCATCATTACTATTGATTTCTACTTCTTTAGAAGATTTTATTTTATTGTAACGGTTCATAACTAATCCTGAAGTAGGATAAGTAAGCTCGTTCAACACCCTGGACGCAGTATCATAGTACAATGGTAACTTTTCTTGTTTTACTCCAACAGCTGGGAATATATCAGATTGTTTAGCAAACATATCCCTAACATCCTCTGCATAAGCATTTGCCATAGCTTCATTACTGTAGTTCTTTGATGCAGATTCTTGGTATGCCTTATACATAGTGTTGTATTCTTCTGGAGTAATAGCACCTTGTTCTAAGGCATTAGCAGCATCCATTAAAGTCTGTATCATAGATGCTTGACCTTCTATAAATGATCTTGTTCTAGTTAGATTTGGATTATTTTGCATTTGACGCTTTTCTTGAACTACTGCGTCATTATACAATTTAGTATAAGCATCTGGATAATCAGTTGGTTGTTCACCATTTTTTCTTTTTCGTGTAGCTGCAACTCTTAAAGCTTGTTGTTCTTTCAAAGCTTGCATTGCATATGGGTCTACTGTAATATTATTTCTAATGTATTCTTGATTATCTATATATGCTCTTTCCATAAAAGCATTTGCAGCATCTTCAGCAGTTGCTCCAGGGTTCTGTTTTAAGTACACTTGCATATGCATTTGAGCCTCAGGAGTAGATAGTATACCACTTTTATTTTCATCCAATATTTTTTTAATTTGATCCCCAGTTACACCAGTATGAATAAAACCATTGGATCTACCCAAATAGCTATCTTTAAGATTATTTACATATTTATCTGTAAGATCTTTTATTGATTGATAACCTAGTGGAGATACATCATTATAAATGCCTGAAGTAAGTGTGTTATAACCAGTAAAATCAACATCGTGCCACAAGGGATTATATTTACCTTCTAGCATTAGACGTTGATTTACTTTTTGTCTCTCTCTTAAACCTTCAGCACTTTGACGAAGCATACTTAATTTAGCTCTGTCTACATTGTTTATTGCTGAATATATCTTAGATCTACCTTCTGCAGTTTTTATCATGTCTAAGTTTTTAGACAGTTCTTCAGCCACAGGCAAAGCTCTACCATAAGTTTCATCATAGTATGCTTTTGTGTCAGCAGCGGATGGAGATTGAAATTCAGCCCATTTATCCAAAGCTGTTGAATAATCTTTTAATGCTTGATCTACATTTTCTTTTGCCTGCTTCCCAAGTGTATACAATTGTTCAAATGGAATTGGAACGTATGTATTTATGAACTCTGCTTGTGCAGGATTATCATATCTATTTACCATATTAAACTCTATTTCTAGTTCTTGTTAATAAATTATCCACTTGTTCTTTAGTAAATCCTTGACTTAAGAAATCAGCTAAGAATGGTAGTGTCATTTGATCCCTATTGTATTGATTTTGCATTAGTCTATTTACTTGAGACCATTTACCAAGTTGACTAGTTGCAGTTGCTCCAAAGTTTCTAGCAGCAGCTCTATTTCTAGCATTAAGATCATTGTACATATTTTCACTTTGTACAAATTGTTGTCCTAAATTATTAAGAGTATTTGCGTATTCTCCCAAGTAAGCATTATCGGCATTTTGTTTAGTTGCGTACATATTTGCGTTAGAAGCATATTCATCAACAGCAGCTTGAGTTCTTGCTGCTAAATTAGCACCAGTGTTAGCATTAATGTTTGCTAAGTTATAGTTTGAAATAGCTCTTGATCTACTGTTAGCCAATCTTGCGGGTTCAATATTCATTCTACGTCTAGCCATTGTACTTCTAACTGCACCAGCATATGGGTTTAATACTAATGGTTCTTCTTCTGGTCCTCTTAATGACTGCAAAGCATTATACACTGTAGGAGCCAATGATAACCAATCTGGTGAATATCCATTTTTTGGCTTACTGAGTGCACGTTTTTTAGTAGCTTCATCTGCAGATGCTGGTATATTTACTGGAGTAACAACATCATCCCAATCTATTGTCATACTAGTATTTACTAGTGGTATTGTTGGTTCAGATAATCTTTGAGTAGTGGTTTTAGTAATGTTGGGTTTGGTTGTCTGTTTGGTGGTTACGGAACCAGTAGTACTAGGAGTTTTTGTAACTTGTTTATTCGATGCATTTGTGTACGTGTTTGTTAAAGTTGGTTCAGATTCAATCGGTCGAAGAGGTATGTCAACATAGATTGGCTCGTCGTTTGCATATGTGATTGCATCTACTGTTTGTGTTGGATATGAAAACCAAGCACCAGTAGTAGGAGAACCAATTGATAAAGGATTCATAGATGTACTTCTATTAAATACTTTACTAATGTTGGTGTCACCAGTATAATCCATAGAAGTGGCAGAAGGCTTTGTATTTCTTGCAGATTCTACAGCTTTAGTTATGTTCTTGTTATTTATAAGAGGACCAAATATGCGTTTTGGAAAATACCCCAATGCTTCACCAAATTTATTTAATCCTGTACCGAGTTCATCAAAGAAATCAGAATATGCAGCGTATGTATCTGCATTCATCTTACTTCTAACATCGTCTACAGTTTTACCCTTACCATCTGCATATGCAGGTATTCCTTTTACTTTGGGTTTAACTCCTTTAGCAGCTTTAACTGCTTCTTGTTCTGCTAATAATTTATTGTAAGCTTTATTAGCATTTATTTTATTTAATCTGTTTGTATTTTCAGCAAACTTGTCTTTGCCTTTGCTAGGTTTCGTCATCTTAGATAATATTTGTCCTTCCTTAGCAAATGTGTTCTTTGTACCAGGTCTTTTAATTTTGTCAGATAACACAGATTCCAAAGTAGACGCATCGACTAAATGATTATCTGTGCCTGGTTTAGTATTTGGAACTTGAACAATATTTCCATAATCATCTCTAACCACTTCATTGTTGTCCAAGTAAGCTAAGTCTGGGAGTATTCCACCATTCTCAAATGTATATGCAAGATCATTATCATCCCAATATTCTCCTTCAGTTTCAGCTGCGGCATTCATACCTATTTTAGTTTTATTGAGAGTTTCTTTTCTGCGTCTTAACGCTTGCATTTGTTTCTTGCGTTTAATTGAACCAATAAGTCCACTCACTAATCCTAATCCACCACCAACAGCAGCACCAATAGGACCACCTACAGTGAGACCAGCACCGGCTAACGAAGCTGCACTGCCAATAGTACTACCTGCAATATCACCTGTTGAACCTTCTTCTGATAAACCAGAAATGGCAGAGCCAAATACATTAGCTCCACCAAGGTAGTTTGACAACTGATCCATGCCAAACGCATATGCTGGTATAGTCTTTTTATTGTTTTTCTTTTTCATATTATATCATTGAGTATCTATAAGCTGTGCTAATATATGGTACTTTAAATTCATTACCACCATTACAATCATACTTATAATTACAGATAAGATATTTTCCTTTCATCCTATCTTTGTATGATTTGTTAGCCAGTTGTTCTACTTCATTAAGCTTCAAAGAATTACGAGGGATTGCAAATTTATAAGTATCCTCTCTGTAATCAATATCTTCACTAGTCAATGTTTCACTAGTTTGCCTTTTTGTAGTAAATAATATCAAATCAAAGTTAGTATCCGTAGTAAAATTACCACTATATTCAACATTATCAAATGTTTTGGTTTGTGGATAATCTTTGTTAACTACAAATTCTATTTCAGATACCTTTGCTTTGTCAGAATCTAAATCAGCTTGTTCACCACCATTATATTTAAACAGTTTCAATGATTTAAATAAATATAGTTTATCACTAAACTCTGCATAATAGTCTGGATTATAGTTATAGAATGAAGTAAATACTCCTAATTGTTCATTAAACGCTAGTGTTTTATCTCCTAGAGTAAACAGAACTTCATTGTATTTCTTATCATATACTGCAATAGGATCTTTTTTAAACAAGTCTTTATTCTTATTCAAATAAGATTGAACTCCTTTTAATTTAGATACTGTTTGTAATTGACCATTAAAACCACATATCTCATTACGTTTACTATCATACCAGTACACAGTGCTATCTGATTGAGTATTTGCTCTTAACTGGTTTGGACTTTCACCATTCATTGTGGTAAAATAGTCATATCTATCTAGTATACCACCAGTACCTAGAGTAAGAGCACCTGGATTATTATCAGTTATAATAGAACGTTCATTCACTGCAACTGTGCCAAAAGCGTCTGTTTGCCAGAATACTAAATTATTTTTAAACAGTTTCATATCATTAATTGGACCAAATCTAGTATCTACATCAAGATAATTAGCTACTTTAAATTTTGTCCACGAATCAGTAACTTCATTATTTGTTTTCAGTTCTGAAGATATGATACGAGTATCTGTTAATAGATTATCTATATTATAAATAGATTTAGCTACAAACTTTTTTGCATTAGGTTGAGCAGAGTAAGCATCATTGTATGCATATGATGGAGTGTTCTGAGTATATAAATCACCAACAGTAACTATATCATCTTCTACGAAATGATTAGCATATCCATCACCAGCTTGATAAGTTCTATTTATAGATGAGTCAGCATGAGTTAATGCTAAATTAACACTTGATTCACACGGTATGAACGCACCTAAGAATAATCTATTTGATTTATTATTATAATAATCATCTGTATTGTAACTAAACATACAGTTATTATAATCAAATATATTTAAATAAGTATCGCCACCATAACACAACACTGTGGAAACACTAGATTCAGCACTAGCTCCTGTAGTAATATACACAGAATTCTGTACAGCAGAGTAGGAATTACCACCATAAGCATTTACACTTTGTTTAATATTACATAATGCTACTGCATTTAAATATCTAGCACTTGAAGATCCTGATGCTAAAGATATGTTAGAGATCATATTATCACTTTTGAATATAGCACAAATCCCATGTGGACCATATTTTCTAACATTGTTTGCATCAGTCTTATCTACTTCACCATCTCCTGCAGTTTTAATATTATCCCACACCCAGTTATAATAAACTTTGTCACCAATGGTTACTGCTTCAGCATTATACCAAGGCTGATCACCGTTTGTTAACCAAGGACTACTAGGACCAGCATATTTTGCACTTTCTATTGCAGCTGATTGTACACCACTTTCAACATATAGTCCATAGTATTTAGCTAACAATGCTGCATAAAAATCATCATTATTTATTACAACACACCCACCAGATACATAGCCATTACTAGGTTGATTACCTAATGTTTTAGTTGGTTTTATCGTAGTACCATCGTACTTTATAGATCTAGCATTTGCTAATACTTTTGTAGCTCCAGCTTCTGTAATTCCCCAATCACCGTCCGCAGTAATAGGAGATGTCATATATCCTACCTTTTCAACTGTTTGAAACTTATCAATTAATGCATCAGCATTTTCTCTGTTGACTGCTATTTCTGGAGATACAAACATGAAATAATTGTTAGATTGTGTATCTGACAAGTTAAAGGTATATTGGAAATCTCTATTATTGTGGGTCTTTGCATAATAGCCATGCTTATTTGAATAAGCTAGATATGGGAATGGTGTTAAGATGTTAGAATCTCTATCATAATTCGTAATGCAACTTACTACTCCTTGAGCTAATATAGTTCTATCAGATAGAGTTCTTTCGCATCTAACTATCTCATATCTTACTACGTCTGATGGTAAATTCTTTACTTCAAATTCAATACCAAGAGGTTTAGTAACAACTGATAAATTAGATCCATAATCACTAGCCTCATTGGAAGTAAAAAACTTATAACCAGAATCTTTATTAGATGGCATCCTTATATCACCTATCCAATGTACAGGGGATGCTAAACCTTGTTTATTGTATAATACAATACCAAATCTATAGATTTCATCCCTCATATATCCTTTTACTTTGGATTCTATTTCAGCATTAGAATAGTTTGGTATCTTATTACCAGATGATAAACTTATTGAATTTGATTTGTCATTTCCCTCGTAGTTGATATCTAGACTAGTAAGAGATCTTGATGAGGCATTAAATGTAAATTCTTCATTTACCATTCCTCTTGATGTGGTAGATCCATCTTCTAACAAGTCTGTAGTAATAAACCTATAAGACACATTCTTACCTTTACCACCTTGTATATATCCTCCTGTTGGAGAAGTAGTGTATTTATAAGCACTACCATCAACATTAAATGGGCATATACAATCATGATCTTTAGGTATATTTGTAGTAGTTAATGCAGATAAAGCAAAGTTTAATGAAGAGCCAGAGTTAGATAACAATAATACATTGCCAGAAGAATTAGCTCTAAATGCTCTAGCATCATATTCTACATCCCATGTTTCCTCAGTAAGATTAGCAGCAAATAGCCTATTATCTTTAGATTCTATTACTTCAGGTATAAATGTATAATTAGCTAATGAATTAAATTCATCAATACTTAATTCCGATACTAAGCTACCACCTTTATCTTCATAGTTTATTACAGAACCAGTGCCAATAACTATATCATCTACTATAGATATTACAGGTACTTCATTCTTTGCCTTATAAAATAAAGAGATTATTCTAACTCTATCAAATCCAGTGCTATTATTTCTTACCTGTAACTTTATGGACTTACCAGTATTTTGTCCTTTAGAACTTCCTCTTACAGCATTGTAATTAGTTTTTTGGTCTTTATCACTCAAATGATAAAGAGGAGTAAGTGGAGATATTGCAGACTCTGTACCTCTTACTTTAAACAATTGATAACAGTACTGTATCATTCCAGATTCTAAACTACCTGTTCCAAATCCATTAAATTCAAATGGAGGTAATGTAGCCTTTGGTAGCATTACTATAGTATCCGAAGTAATAGATGAATTACTAGATATGTGATCATCATCCACATTGATTACTTTAATTTGTGAATGACCATCTGCCCAATATACTTTTACATTATTACTTGCTTCCCATCTACATACACTACTAATTGCAGCTACGTTGCTAGATGATACTTCTATATCTAAAGGTCTATTAGTTACTACTTTTGTTACAATTGGTTCTTCCTGTGATCTAGAAAAATCAATCCTATAGACATTATTATTGCTAGTACCATTAATTTTAGTAAAAACAATCGCCCAATCTCTTACTGTGGTAACATGTATGATAGTTTCACCAGACAAATTTGAAGAAGGTCTACACGCTAAGAATCCTTCTATATTTTGCATTGCTGCAAAAGAAGATCCTTCATTCGTTAGTATACGAATGTTCTCTGCATATATATACTGGTTATCTTTCAATACGGAATAATCTACGTCCATACTAAGACCCCCAGAAAATGTATTTGTTTGTCTAGTAGCGTTCATTTGCGTTATAAATTATTTGTCTTTCCCCAGTATGTGAATAAAAAGTATTGTGATCTCTAAATTCTGGAACGATTTTATTCCAATTATTTTTAATAGACTCCATACCATCTTCATTTGGCATCAATGCCTCAGCATATGCTTGGTTTCTATAAAAATTCCAAGATCTTCTAATATCGTAGTACACTTCTCGATTTAACTTACCATTCAAATACTCAGGATACTTCAGTTTCATTGTAACATACCAGTATATAGCCTCAGTATAAGAAGTTAAATCTGGTATTAAAGCGTATCCATCTTCATCGGTAGGTATCGCACTGTATGATAATTTTAAGTAACCTGACGGAACATTACACATTATAAATCCAGGTTTGATACTATATTGCAATCCACCACTAGGATTTGCTGTATTGAACCCATCGTTATGTGTACGTTCGTTTATAAGATTTGAAATAATTGTACGTAGATTTTGATTGGTATTTAGTAATTCTAAAGCCTCTGTTTTATCTATGTTACCAATCATATCCACTACCAAGTTAACCATTGTATCCTCTTGTACAATCATATTTGGGTCACAATGTTCACAGCAATTATTATGACGGCATTCCTTTTTGTGGCCAAGTTCATCATAACAACCACAATTGCAACAACATTTGTCATGTCCCCAAACAGCAAATGAACCTGTAGCTTTCCTCATAGGAAACCAAGGTCCATCACAATTGAAAGAATATGCAACTTGATGTAATTGATGAAGATCACATGGTAACGATGCTTGATGTCCACACAGTTTTGTAATTGGAGTACCATCTTGACCAGATACTTTTGGAATAAACTGTGTAACAGCGCCAATCTTTTCAATTGCTTCTCCACACCAACTTCGTACATCTGATATACGGATGTCGTCTTCTTTCAAATCTAGATCAGCAATTATCTTAGCAATTACCGTTTTAATTGAAGTTAATTTTGTAATCATAATTCTCTATAATCTCTAATATGATTTTTGATAATCTGAGCAAGATGCCTTTTATTATCCCTTGTCATCACCAATTGATATTTGGTTTTATTTGGAGTTATCATATTCTGTTTATTCCAATATATTCTATATTTATAGAAGTTAGAATGTTCATTTAAATGATAAATAACTTTACCGGCTTTCTTGCTCTCAGCATAATCAATTCGAAGACTCTTTCCAGTATACTCTTTGGGTTTGTGTTTTACTATTTGAATGGTCCCCATTCTACATGGTAATTTAACCTCTTTTCCATTTTCTATTAATTCATCTCTAAGGTATTTAAAGTAATCATTTATTATATCTCTAAACACTCTGTATTCAACTTGATATAGTGGATTATCTTCTACATATTCTAAGTATGAATCATAAAAATTGTGTCCTGTATAAGCTTTTGTCTCCATTATTGAACTTTTACATCATTTGTACTATTGTTAGTAGTATCATTTGGCATTTGCAGCATCAAGTTTAATTCCTTACTAAAGATCATGTCTTTAATCGTAGGTATCATATTTGCAGGAACAGGATATGGTGTATCATCCCTATCAAAACATTCACCAATTGATGTTGGGTCCTCTAGTATACCATCTATTCTAACATACTCTAGATGTTCTGGTCCCATTATGTACAAATGATTTCCTTTAAGATATGCAATATAATCATTGCATGTATATTTTCTATTAATTTGATACTTTGCTTTGGTTTCAGTTCCAACTTGAATCAAATTACCATCTAAGTCTTTTACACAAATCAATCCAGATCCAAAATGTAAATCTATAAACTTTGGTAGTTCTTCATCAGATTTATAATTGTATCCATCTGTAGGGCAATTACGTACTTTAGAAATGTGTAATGGTCCTATTGTTTGAACATACGATTCATTTATGTCTCTGCCTTTATCTAGATCTTGTTTGATCAAGTATGCTCTGTATTGATGAATCCATTGCTCTACTTGTATACGACTTAGATTTTCACTTTCTGATACATTATTATCTCTTAAGATGTTATAAATGTCGTCTATAATTGCGTTTAGTGAATTAAATGTCATTTCCACGAATTATTAATTGTTATTGTTATGGATTCTTTTTTATCCTCAGCTTTCTGAAGTAAAGACATAAGTTTTTCAAATGCTATTCTAGAGTCACTTATCCAATCTTCTTTTTCACCATCCCAAGTACCTACAAGTATACACCCTTCTGTATCTTTAGAACTATTACCAGTATGAATTCTAATCCCACTAAAATTAGGTACGTTAAGTATTTCTGGTAATATTTTCTTGAATCTTGGTGAATAAGTTAATTTAACTTCATAAGTACCTTCGGATATTGCAGTTTTACCATAAACTTTTTCTCCTTCTGGTCTCACTCTATCTTCAAGAGTGTCTGCTATGTGTTCCCCATCAACATACAATTCTCCAATGGTTGCAGAACTACCTAGAAAGATTCTATTTAATTTTAATTCCATTTTATGCAGCTGGCGTTTCTAATGCAGCAACTCTTGCTTCCAAAGCTTCATAATCACCTTCTAGAGTAGTCAATCTAAGATTTAAAGCTGAAATCAATTCTCTTACTTCATTATCGTTGTAATTAGATAGACCTGCAAGTTTAGATTTTTCAGCTGTTGTATAATCTTCAGTAGATAATTGCTTACCTTCCACTTTGTCTACTTTGGATTCTTTAAGAGTTTCCACATCTTGTTTTAAAGTACTAATGTCTTCAGTAGCTTTGTTATTTACCAAAACCCACTTGGTACCGTCAAAATATTTCAAATCTCCACCATTTGCATTAGATGATAAATCTGCCCAATATTTAACAGAAGCAGGGTTGGGTTGAATTGTACTAGCTAGGATATCATATTTGTTATTGTATAATGTGCTCATATTATTTAAAATAAAAAAGGTTGACTAAATAGCCAACCTTTGTGTTTTAGATTTCTTTTTTTATTTCTCCTTCTGGTTCTACCTTTTTATCTTCAGCAGAATTGGGTGGAGTATTTTTTATTACTTCCGGACGAACAGCAGATACATTTTGTAAAAGTTGTTTAAGCTCTTTCACTTCAGCTTTTAAGTCATCAAGTTCTTTGAAATCTTTTGTCACATTGGTTGTTATGTCCGAATTTATGTTAAGTATTTTTAAGATGTCTTCACATCTCCTCATCTCCTCATCAATCTTACTCAGGCTCTCTTTCTTAATTCTACAATCATCAAGAGACTGTCTAACCATGTTAACAATTTGTGATTTTTCTGTGGCTATAGTAAGACCGATGGATGAATCGGTCATCATTGTTTTATCTTCAGATACTGACAGTTTTCTTTGTTCACCATCACACGAAATCACTAGATCCACGAGCTTACGTCTATTTTGCATAGGCATCGGAAATTGTGTCGGTGGCACTGGTTCGTCATAGGGTTTTGATACACTGACTACCGTTCCTAAACTGTACGTTGTGTTCTTTTTAAAAGTACCTGTTATCTCGAGTACGTGTATTCTAGTACCCGACGTTAACTGAGAGAATGTCATATCTTTATAAATTTAAAGAATATGGGCAACTCTCATAGCTGCCCATATATCTTGATTAATATTTAGGCAGCTGGTGCAGGAGTATAATTCATCAACTGTATTACATTGTCACATTTATTAAAATATGCGATGTATCTGTTCCCAGCACTAACTTGTGAACCAGTAATTGGCTCACTTGAAGCATTTACTAAAGGTATATTGCGAGTGTTTGAAGCAGTACTTACAGAACCAGAAACTGAAATAAACACAGGTAGACTAGCTCCCGATGCTTCTGCCGTGTGGCGTACCTCCAAAACAATTACACCTTCTTTAGGTAATCTACACCATACTTTAGGACAGATACCTAATACTACATTTTCAGTGGACTCACCTAGTGCTATAGTTTTTACTTTAGGTATTACTAGATCTAAAATATTTACGGTGTTGTTTCTACCAAATGGATTAAATACGAAAGGATACATAATTGCCTCCTTTCTTATTAAGCGCAACAGCTATCGCCGTATCCGTAAGGATAACCGTAACCGTATCCATTTAACCCACCATTACATCCATAAGGATTACATGTTAAGTAAGCAGGAACCGGACAAGGTCTAATTTGACTAACGATATTAGAAGTCTGTTGTTGTAGCAATGCAGAAGATTGCAATGCGTTCTTCTCGTCACGTAACGTGTCGATCTTATTCTGCATTTCTCTCATCTCTAATTGACAGAACTTGTCATTGATAATCTGAGTCTGAGCATCTATCTTAGCACCAAGAATGTTAAATCTTGTAGCATTTTCACTAGACAAGGTATTGAAACCTGAAGTAATAGCGTTCTGCAAAGTATTAGTTTGCTGACAGATAGACAATCTGTTATCAGCATTCATCTGAGTCAGATTCAAATTAACTGAATCAATTTATTTATTGATTAACACTAAATTGAAATGTATTGCAATTATTCTGATATGTGTATTACTCTAGTATCTAATACTTGAATTAGATCGTTAGAGTTTATAATTTGATATTTACTTATTTTATCTTTTTTAAAATCGAAGTGAATTAATCTTTGAAACCAATTCTTATAACGTCTTCTATAGACTTTATCTTCATATACAAATAAATCTTGATGATTTAGTATTTCCATAGTATGTGTGAACACGCTATCTTTTCTAGCCACCGTGATGGTTGTCAATTGATTTGGTTTTAGCTCTACACAGAAATCCTTTTCTTTCGAAGGGATTATTCTTACTGTGGTATCTCTAATTACGGTCTCAGTAGATGCTACTTGACGTAGTTGCTTATCTTTGATATTTAGCTTCTTTTGTTGATCTCTGGCGACCTTTATTAGACTATCGTTAGAATTTTTAAAATCATTTACTGTCAATTCCAATAACCTTGCTTCATTTCTATTTTGATTTGCAATATTTTCCCATACTTGAGCATTATTCATTGCAATCCCTACTTGTTTATCTAAGTCATTTACTTTCTTAGCAAGTCTGACATTATTAAACAATAGTAAACTAAAAATAACAGCAATTGCTAATTTTACTTTGGAAAATATCATTTTATTTTCTTTACTAATTTCTTTATTTTTGGTAAATCATCTTTTTCTATTGTAATGTCTAAATACTTTTCTCCTTTGCTACGTATGAATTTACTAAAGATTTTCCACGGTCCAGTAGGATCAATTGCTTGAAGGTTTTCGATCATCGACCATAGTTCAACTCCACAGACAATTCCTGAAAATGCTTCTACCAAATGCATGTCAATTGACTTTACTATTTCTGTGTCCATAAGATGGCAACAAGAAATTATCATTGCACAGTTTCCGAATTTCTTTAAAGTAGACCATAATCTTCTAGATTCAAACTTACCACTATGAGTAATTGATACTTTGGTGCCAAGAATTGCATCTATAAGTATAAATACACACACTACAACTATTACTGTCCATATTGGAGCAAAGAATGTAGATAACCAACCCATTGCACCAGATAGTAAACAGGCAACAAATTTAATCGGTCCGTCATTAACTAATTCTTTAAAGTAATTCACTGTAGCTACACTTTGAGCTGTTAATATAATATTATTTAGTTTTTGTAACATTACAATAATTTGAAAGAGGATGATTGAAAAACAAAACGCTAACCAATACAAGATTAGCTAGCGTTCTGATATCTTTTGACAGTTTATTTAGTAAACGTCAATAAGGTTTAAAAGTTCTTTACTTATAAATTGACACTACCCTAAGTAATAGCGGTTATTTGTTCACTGTTTGATCATCTTGCATTTGTTCATAAGCAATGAAATCTGAATCTACTTGTTCCTTCAATTCTTTTCTCTTTTGTAAGAAATCTTTGTAAATATCTATATAACTTTCATCTAGTATCCCTAGTAATGCAGCATTATAGTCATTCAGTTTCTTTGCTTCAACATCTGTACCCCATAATTCATTAATACATGTTTCTAATATCTTATTAGCAGTTAATGTGGGCCATACAGTTACTTCATAATAGGAATAACTGATGAATTCATCTCTTTGCTCTGTTTGTATATCCCATCTATACAAATAGTAACCATTACTATCTCTTTCTATTGTAGTGGGTATTTTATCACTGTATGTTCTATTCATATTATTCTGTAGTTGTAGTTATTTCAGTTGATTTATATTTTGGGAAAAAGCAAAGGCGAGACCCAAAGTGTTTATACGCACCGGAAGGTGTCTCAGACGTATTCACTCTAATAAAGCCCGCATCTGCACCATCCGAACCACCGCCAACCGCCACCAACCGCAGGCTGTTAGTCGATGTATTAGTGTAATAGTAATCGCACCAGTAAGTAGAAGAGCTACCGCCGATCTCTGTAGCTATTATATCGCCATCTTCCCCAAGCAACGTATTCTTTGCATAACCGTTTACACGGCAAATATTGCCTTTCTTGTCATATCCTACATAAGAACTATCACTAAAATTCGATGGATCAGCAGTAGTCCATAATATGGATAATCCGTTATCGCCTGTGGTAACCTGTATATTAGCCCCGTCAGTGTATTTCCATATGTGTCCGAACGGATTCTCTATACCACGATACCTGTTAACCATCAATGTGGCGTGAGTACCGCCGGAAGCGTTCTTCACGACATATGCCTTCTCTCCCGAGCCATTCCCGAACTCGTTGGTGTAGCCGCATGGTATAAGGGGATTGGCGTTGTTGAAGTTAGTCCAATCCGTCATTTGTGTTGGTCCCGGACCTAGGCCACCTTGGGCGAAACCGTTAGCGTCCTTTTGAGCATTAAACGGTTTTTGACTATTTAATGTAGCATATTCTACTGCAAATAACCAGAATAGAGTCTTATGTGCTCCATACGTGTACATTTCCCAACCACTACCACGTTTTCTTGCAGCTTGGCGGAATTGGTCTCGGGTAAGGTTGGTAACAGGGCATCCTAGCAAGGAACGGTAGGTATCATCCCATTCAGCGGTGTTGTCACCACCTCTAAAATTAATTGAATTAGGATCACTTAATTTACTAGCTCCAGCCGCCGAACATAATAAGTTATCGGTTCTATACATTCTGGCTTCATATGTTGAGATATAGAACTTATCTACATGTTTATACCCAGGTAATGGAATTTCGGACAACATCATCCTAAATTTAGTGCCATTAAAATACAATTTATACCAATGTTCAGGCATCTCTGTCATAACGGCATAATCCAAATAGCTTCCACCCCATGAAAGCTCATTATCCAAATATTCTTTAACTCCACCATCTCTATCCAAAAGGCACCTTCTCATCTTACTCTGCACCGGCAACTCCCTATGCAATTGCATATTACCTACTCTAACACCATCAGGACTAGATGATGCAGTATCCCACTCAACACCATATGCGTACCTTTCTTCTAGATCTGGTATATCTTCCCAAGCTGGAGACCACTCGGTCGAAATGTCACCATATTCAAGTTTAATCTTATGGATGGTGGAAGTTGATGTGCCAGTTTTAGGAGAACTAAATACAATCATATGTGTATTATCAGCTACTGCATCTCCGATATTAGTAATCCATTTAAAAGTCTTACTGGCCTTCCCATTCACAAAGTCAGCCTTGCTGAACTGAGCCATAGAACCTACTGCACCAGTAGAGTTATATATAGTGAACATTTCCTTATCATCACCCAATTCTCCAAAAATAGTCAATGTTACTTGTGTTCCTTTAGATATCGGTTCAGTTAGCCAATAATCAGCCATCTCATACTTGGAATTACTCACCTCCTTCCCCGATCCCAGCAACAGGTTCCTCCCGTACACGGGAAGCTTACGATACTTGCCATCATTCATTAAAGCTTTTGATCCGTCACCTGTAGTATGTATTATTACTTCCTTAACATTAGGATCAGTAGAATTATCTGTAATACTTGCCTGTATAGAAATTCCATCAGTTACCGGAATTAAATAATCATTATTAACCTGAGTTTCCACATCTAAATTCTGACGTATCCACATTTGTATAGAACAATGATTAACCCCCATAGTTTGTTGCGCATAAAACCAAATAGAATTATCACCATTGGTGTTATATCCGCCAAAAAAACTCGATATATACGCACTATTATCTCTAATTGGGAGTGTATTAACAAAACCGTTTGGAAGCTTCTCTAGTAATGTATTATAGTCTTCTTGAGATATAGATGGAGTATCGCCGTTTGTCACTTTCATGAAGATGTCAAACACTGTACAATCCGCTAAATCAGCTTTAGTAGCTAATTTATCATCTACATATTTTTTGTTAACGTCTACGGTAGGTATGGTAGGTTTACCAGTAAGATCGTTGTAACTACCAGATGTAGCTACAGTAGCCAATATTGGTTTATTCAATATCAATGCATCTCCTTCTGTAGCATTCCAATCGGCATTAACATTTACTTCGGCACCAGCAGCAATGCCATTCAACTTTGTCTTATCTGAAGGTAACATCAAACCAGCTAAAGCTGTAGTAGATGCAGGAAGATTCAATTCTATATTTTCTACTACATTGGTTACTAAGTTCCTTTTATCCAGAGTAATAGAGATACCTGTTGCTGTAATATTCTTAGTAGCAGCTTCAACTACCTCATTGATGTTTGTAACTTTGGTTTTATCCGCAGTAATATAATCATTAGTACTTAACCCCTTACCATCAACTTTATCTACTTTAGTATCAATTGCTTCATATACCTCAGTAAAGTCAACTTCTGGTATATTAACTACAGTCCATGTGCCATCTTGTCTAGCATACTGCTTATTATCTTTCGGGGCTTCTTCTACCAGTTCCTGACCATGATCACTACTTAGATATGGTATCTTAACCCATTCCCCGTTATATTTTACTTTAATAACCATAATTAAATATTAAATATTTGTTTGCCAATCGATTTAGCTTCTGTTCTAAGAGTTTGAAAAGATTGCCATTCATCATATCTAGTTATAGGTTGACTACCACTAAGTAGTTGTTCAACCATATTAGACTTTAATGCTGCTTCTTCATCTGCACTATATTTAGTTCTAATAACTTTACTTACAAAAGAATCATAAGTTGGTTCTTCATTAAACTTTAATTCATAGTAAGCATAACCATGTATATCTTCAGAATTAACTTCTTCAATATCCCATCTAACAGCCCATTCATTCATTCCTAGGTATTCTATTACTTTAGGAATATTATCACCCTGTACTTTCTTTAATTCCATCATCACTTAATAATTTTTGTCTATAATCTTTAAAATTATAAGATCTCGTAAAGCGATACCATAAATTATGACAGTTTCCATATTTACACCACCCCCAATAAGCTGCCATTGCTGCTAGCCTCTTATTCTTACTTTTATAACTTAATTTGTGAATAAACTTCTTTTTGGTGTCTTTCCTGAGTAAAGTACGACCATGGTAAAATACATAACCAATAAAATCTATACCCCTTGCTTCTACAGGAAATATCTGCCAATTACGTTTTACTTTTAGTTTCAAGTTACCAGCTAGATATTCTTCAATCTTTTGTAAGCAATATCTTAAGTAATCTTTATCTGGGTGTAATATAACAATATCATCACAATACCTGTAATAATATTTTATTTTTAATACTTGTTTAATCCACCTATCGAACCAAGTCAAATTCAAATTTGCTGCAAATTGAGATATGTAATTTCCAATTGATAAACCTTTTGGTGTAGAATAAACTACATGATGTAATAATCTTAATAGTTTCTTATCCTTAAATACCTTTTCAAATTGTGAGTATAACAC
>CDYK01018455.1_pt1 | contig 31234 bp, 22 predicted proteins | sample 554841 | NCBI WGS metagenome assembly CDYK01 (sample SAMEA3182102, study PRJEB8094) | gut metagenome | biome: human; feature: gut; material: Stool; isolation source: human stools | place: Canada | collected 2013-02-18
ATCGGTGGCGCTGACGGCCCGACCGCCATTTATCTGACCATTAAGATGGCTCCCCATCTGCTGGGCGCGATTGCCGTTGCGGCGTATTCTTATATGTCACTGGTACCGCTGATTCAGCCTCCGATTATGAATCTGTTTACCAGTAAAGCAGACCGTTCCATTAAAATGGATCAGCTGCGTACGGTAACCCGTTTTGAACGTATTATATTCCCGATTTTCTCTACCATCTTTATTTCTTTGTTACTGCCTCCGGTATGCTCTTTGATCGGCATGCTGATGTTGGGTAACCTGTACAAGGAAGCCGGTTGCTTAGATCGTTTGAATGATACGGCGCAGAACGCGATGATGAACATCGTAACGATTTTCCTGTCCGTTGGTACCGGCCTGACCATGCAGGCGGACAAGTTCCTGAACTATCAGACCATTCTGATCATCTGCTTGGGCCTGGTTGCTTTCGCAGCAGGCACCGCAGCAGGCGTAATTTTCGGTCAGATTATGAAGGTTGCTTCCGGCAATAAGGTAAATCCGCTGATCGGTTCTGCCGGTGTATCGGCGGTGCCGATGGCAGCCCGTGTATCGCAGGTGGTAGGTCAGAAGGCGAATCCTTCTAACTTCCTGCTGATGCATGCCATGGGCCCCAACGTAGCAGGCGTTATCGGTACTGCGGTAGCCGCAGGCACCATGCTGGCTATGATCGGACCTGTCGGTAAATAATTTGCAAGTAGAACGAGAATTTAAGATTAAACCGATGTGCGTTTTGCACATCGGTTTTTTTGTAAAAGGACCAAAGGACGGTGCTGATCGTCCTTTGGTCCTTTTTGTAACAAAGCGCGGTCCTATGGCAGGAGTGATAAAATTTTTCTCCAAATAAATATAGAGATTCATCAACCTTAAAAATACGGCTATCAGCCAAGAGTTAAATCTGGATAAAAAGAAAATTATAAAATATGAAGAAGATAAATAATAAATAACATAAACAATGAAGAATATAAAAAATTGTAAAGAGTATAAAATTAATAAAACTTCAATGAGTATTAATACAAAAGAAGTATTATTTTACTGAAAAATTAAAAGTTAATAATTAAAAATGGATTTGAACTGCTTTTTATGTAATAAAACCAAGTAAAATGAGCATTTCACAAAAAGTTAAAAAGTGATTGACAATAACTGTATTCTTTGTTACTATACAGTAGTAATACTAATACAACTAAAGAAGTAATACCGAAAATACTTTAACTTCTTTAGTTTGTTAAGTAGTACGATATTATTCATGCATGGCTTATGAGGGTAAGTGACCGCATGTCTAATATAAAATAACGAAGGAGGAGTTCAAATGGCTCAATCCACAAAATGTCTTCTTTTGCTCGCTGTAATTGCCGTATTTTTTATTACCGAAATTATTCCCCTGGCAGTTACTGCAACGGGTGGCGCAATCGCCTGCGGTTTGTTGGGATTTATCCCCGCAAAACAGGTGTTCAGCGGCTTGTCCAACTCAACGGTAGTTCTGTTTGCCGGTATGTTTATCGTAGGTGCAGCGATGTTCTACACCGGTCTGGCGCAGACCATCGGTGAAACTGTAGTTAAAGTTACCGGCACCGGCGAAAACAGCCTGATGTTCGGTATCATGTTGGTAGGTGCGGTGTTATCTTCCGTACTGTCCAACACCGGTACAGCAGCCTGCTTACTGCCTGTAGTATTAGGCGTTTGCTCCGCTGCCAAGATTCCCGCGTCCCGCGAATTAATGCCTTTGGCATTTGCCTGCGGTATCGGCGGTATCATCACCCTGGTAGGTACGCCTCCCAATATTATCGCTGCCGGCGCATTGGCACAGGCAGGTTATGAACCGTTCGGCTTCTTTGAATTTGCCAAGATCGGTATTCCTCTGACTATCGGCGCCATGGCCTACATGATGCTGTTAGGCAAACACCTGATCCCGAAACGGGAATTAAATTCTGATCAGGATATTGAACAGGAAATTGAAGCCAATGAAACATCTTCGACAAAAATGGTTGTTTCCGGCGTAATCCTGTTAGTCGTAGTTCTGGTTATGGCTTTAGGCATTAAAGGTATCACTTTGGAAATGGCCGCTATCACAGGCGCTCTGGTATGCGTGCTGACCGGCTGCTTGACAGAAAAACAGGCTTATGCGTCTATCGACTGGGTAACCATCTTCCTGTTTGCAGGTATGATGCCTGTATCCAAAGCGATGGATAAAACCGGCGCGGGCAAAGTAATTGCCGACTGGGCAGTAGGCCTGATGGGCGGTTCTCCATCACCTATGGTAGTGACCATCGTGTTGTTCATCTTGTCCTGCGGCCTGACCCAGTTCATGTCCAACACGGCTTCATCCGCTTTGCTGGCTCCTATCGGCATCGCGATCGCTAAACAGTTGGGCGCTTCTCCCCACGCTGTATTGATGGCTATCGCCGTAGCCGCATCCTGCGCATTCGCAACTCCGGTTGGTACTCCTCCGAACACCCTGGTACTGGGCCCCGGCGGATACAAATTCATGGACTATGTAAAAGCAGGTACGGGTCTGGTTATCGTATCCTTCGTCATCTCGATCGTTCTGATCCCGATGTTCTGGCCTTTCTTCCCCGGTAAGTAAAAAGAAAAAAATCAATGCTCTGTTTTGCTTAAAAACAGTAAAACAAATATGAAAAAAATGTAAATTTATTCATCAAGCCATGCGTTCGTTTCGCATGGCTTGATTTTTCCATATAATGTAAGATATTTTAAAATAAAAGCTAAAAAATAAATAAAGAAGAAATAAATTAAATAATAATACGATATTTATTGAATTTATATGAAAATAGTCAAAGAATGTATGTTACAATTTGAGATTCTGCCCCTGATAACTTTGTAAATTTAAAAATGAAAGTTTGAAGAAAATGTGATAAAACATACTAAAGCAGTATTGACTTCAATAAAAGTTTTAATTAAAAAGACTTTTGTCTGTATTAAAAGGCGTGGTATTGCAAAAATATAGGTATAAAATTGCATTAACTACTTTCAAAATACAGGAAGTAATGCTATAATGATACTATCGAACAGAAGGATTAATACTGATATTTAGCGTGCGGCGGACTGCCCGCTGCGTGATTTTATGCCGCACGCTCAATATAAAATTCAAAAAGGAGGAGTTCAAATGGCTCAATCCACAAAATGTCTTCTTTTGCTTGCTGTAATTGCCGTATTCTTTATCACTGAAATTATTCCTTTGGCAGTTACCGCAACGGCAGGCTCTATTGCCTGTGGTTTGCTGGGATTTATCCCCGCAAAACAGGTATTCAGCGGCTTGTCTAACTCTACCGTAGTTCTGTTTGCCGGTATGTTCGTTGTAGGTGCAGCAATGTTTTACACCGGCCTGGCACAGAAAATCGGCGAAACTGTAGTTAAAGTTACCGGCAGCGGCGAAAACAGCCTGATGTTCGGTATCATGTTGGTAGGTGCGGCGTTATCTTCCGTACTGTCCAACACCGGTACAGCAGCCTGCTTACTGCCTGTAGTATTAGGCGTCTGCTCCGCTGCGAAGATCCCCGCGTCCCGCGAATTAATGCCTTTGGCATTTGCCTGCGGTATCGGCGGTATCATCACCTTGGTAGGTACGCCTCCCAATATCATCGCTGCCGGTGCGCTGGGTGCTGCCGGCTATACTCCGTTCGGCTTCTTTGAATTTGCCAAGATTGGTATTCCTCTGACCATCGGCGCCATGGTGTACATGATGCTGTTAGGCAAACATCTGATCCCGAAACGGGAATTGGATGCGGATCAGGAAATCGAACAGGAAATCGAAGCCAATGAACATTCCAAGAACAAAATGATTATTTCCGGTTTGATCCTGTTAGTCGTAGTTTTTGTTATGGCTCTGGGTATCAAAGGCGTTACTTTGGAAATGGCAGCTATTACCGGCGCTCTGGTATGCGTGCTGACCGGCTGCTTAACTGAGAAACAGGCCTATGCTTCCATCGACTGGGTAACCATCTTCCTGTTTGCAGGTATGATGCCTGTATCCAAAGCAATGGATAAGACCGGTGCGGGTAAAGTAATTGCTCAGTGGGCAGTAGGCCTGATGGGCGGTTCTCCGTCTCCGATGGTCGTGACGATCGTTCTGTTCATTCTGTCCTGCGGTCTGACCCAGTTCATGTCCAACACTGCTTCGGCAGCGTTGTTGTGCCCCATCGGCATCGCGATCGCTAAACAGTTGGGCGCTTCTCCCCACGCTGTATTGATGGCTATCGCCGTAGCCGCATCCTGCGCATTCGCAACTCCGGTTGGTACTCCTCCGAACACCCTGGTACTGGGCCCCGGCGGATACAAATTCATGGACTACGTAAAAGCAGGTACGGGTCTGGTTATCGTATCCTTCCTCATCTCGATCGTTCTGATCCCGATGTTCTGGCCTTTCTTCCCTGGCAAATAAGCAAGGGAAAAGTTTTAAAGGGCAGTAAGGTAGTTTTCAAGGCAGGCACGGTTTACCGTACCTGCCTTTTCTAACCGCGATTCAATTTTGTGGCCGGGCAGTCTTAAAAGAGCCGCAAAAGGGATTAGACAGGTTTTACCATATCCCTGTTAAAAATGGGAAGTAAAAACAGTGAATGGGAAGTAAAAACTACAAGAAAACCCTTGTCAAGCCGGGGAAAATACGCTATAATAGCAAAGTAAGTCGTTGTGAAGCGACCTTACGGAGTGGTACTCAAGCTGGCTGAAGAGGACGGTTTGCTAAATCGTTAGGGGTCGTAAGGCTCGCCGGAGTTCGAATCTCCGCCACTCCGCCATAGTAGCGAATTCGAAGCACCTGAGAGAAATTCTCGGGTGCTTCTTTTTACATTCCGATATGTGTATCTTACTGCTGCTATACTTTTATTTGCCGGCTTACGTATTGGCCAGATAATAATTGATAAAGTTTTTTGCCACAGGGGAAAGGGGACGATCTTTTACAATGGAAAGCGTCTTGCTTAAATACATCCTGTCGTCCTGGATAAAGTGATAGACCAGGTCGGGCGGCAAATATTCTCCTGTGCTCATGGGGACGATGGCGACGCCGATATTTTGCTGGGCCCACATCAGAGCGGATAATTTTGTGGTGCTGATACTTAAAATATGAGGATAAAGCTGGGAGTCCGAACAAATATTGAAAAAAAGCTGCGAGCAACCGCGGGAAAGGCAGAGAGGAGCATCTTCCAGATCCTCCAGGACAAGGTTTCTGTGATTGGTATCAAAAAAGGCAGAGTCTTTGTGGCAAATGACGGCCAGGCGTTCTTTTTTCTGATACAGTGTTTCAAACCGATGTGTCTGAATCAGCGGGGTATTGGCGACGCCGATTTCCGTCATGCCGGAAAGAAGCTGCTCCGTTTGTTCCTGAATCGGTACCTCGTATAAATCATATTGAATACCGGGGTTTAATTTGGAAAAACCGGCTAAAAAATTCTGGACAAAAAGTATGCTCATGGACGGAGACAGACTGATCCGCAGTTTACCTGCCGTTCCTTTTTCGCAGGCGGCAATCTCCCGATGGGCATCGCTTTCCAGGGCCAGTAAAAATTTCGCCTTATTATAGAGGATAGAGCCGGCATCGGTGAGTTCGATGTTCCGCGCGCCTCTTTTGATGTGCATTAATGTGGTACCGTAACTTTTTTGCAGATTTTTCATTTGGGTAGTCAAAGCGGGCTGGGCGATATGTAAATGTTCCGCCGCTGCCGATAAATTCCCGCACTCTACGATCGTGATAAAATTACGATAGACTGACAGATCCATGGCTGGCCTCCTGAAAAAGATAAAATTTTTCCCAATCTCCCAATAAAATAAAGAAAAACAGCTCTAAATTTTGCCGGGGGACAAAGAAGATATAATAAAAACTTTGATTATATATATGATATATTTATAACTATATGCGAGCTGTGATAAAAAAAGCCAAGCCGCCAGAGATCTGTCAAAATCAACTGACAGACGGCTGACAGAATGGAATCACTATAAGGGTGCTTAACGCTGACATGTAACAAATTCGGTTGTGTGTCAGCGCTTTTTGTTTTACAAAATATAAAAAAATATTATAACTTAAATAAATTTATCGTATTTGAATTATAACTTAAAGGCTTTTATAATGCAAGTAAAGGTTAAGCGTATCCTATCACAACTGCCTGCAACGATGCGCAAAAGCTGTGCACTAATGCGATACGTTACATAGAGGAGGGAGAGGGAGCTTATGTTAGATCAGACACGATTAAGAAATCCGGCGCTTTTTGCTAAAATAGTCACTCCGGATAAGGCGGCGGAACTGATTGAAGACGGGATGAATGTGGGGGTCAGCGGCTTTACCCCGTCAGGTTATCCCAAACAAACGACCATGGCTCTGGCGAGAGCCATTAAAGCCGGTAAAAAATGCCGTATCAATATCTGGAGCGGCGCTTCTTTAGGTCCGGAAGTCGAAGAAGAATTGGCGGCGGTGGATGGAGTGAAGGGGCGGATGCCCTATTATGCAGCTTCCAATAAAAGCATGAAAAAGGGGATCAATAACGGTACCATTGAATACATTGACCAGCATCTGAGCCATTTTGCCCAACAAATTGACTACGGCTTTTATGGTGACGTGGATGTGGCTATCGTAGAAGCGGCGGCGATCACCAAGGAAAGCGATATTATCCTGGGTACCGGCGTGGGGAATACGCCGATGCTGGTAAAACATGCCCGGCATATTATTGTGGAAGTCAATACCACGATCCCTTTATCTATTGAAGGGATTCATGACATCTATATTCTGGCAAAACCGCCGGAACGCAGGGAAGTGCCGATTTATCACGTCAATGACCGGATTGGCAGCCCTTATGTAAAATGTGGCATAGAGCGCATTGATTGCATCGTAGAGTCGGATATCGTGGACCATACCCGTGTACTTACGGCACCGGACGAAACCAGCATAAAAATTGCCGGAAATTTAGTGGAGTTTTTGGAGAATGAACAAAAACAAGGCCGTTTGCCTGAAAAAATGCTGCCCATTCAATCCGGTGTCGGAAGTATTGCCAATGCGGTTTTGATGGGACTGGCTGATTCCCGGTTTGAAAATCTGGAAATGTACTCGGAGATCCTGCAGGATTCCGTTTTTAAACTGATCAAGTGCGGCAAAATAGCCTATGCTTCCGGCTGCGCTTTTACTCCTTCCGCTCAGGTACGGAAAATGTATGAGGCAGAACCGGAACTGTATAATAAGCACATTGTGTTAAGACCGTTAGACATCAGCAATCATCCTGAAGTGATTCGCCGCTTGGGTGTGATTGCCCTGAATACACCGTTAGAGTTTGATATTTACGGTCAGGCCAATTCTACCCATACCATGGGAATTACGATGATGAACGGTATCGGGGGCAGCGGAGATTATATGCGTAATGGGTATCTTACCATTTTTACGGCAGAGTCTACGGCTAAGGGCGGCGCAATCTCCCGCATTGTGCCCATGGTGACCCATGCCGATCACAGTGAACATGACACGATGGTGTTCATCACCGAACAGGGTGTGGCGGATATACGCGGACTGACGCCGACGAAGCGGGCGAAGGCGATCATCAATCATTGCGCGCATCCCAGTTTCCGTCCTCAATTACTGGAATATTTCAAATATGCGGCGCAACATTATCCCGGACACGAACCGCAGGATCTGCTGCATGCTTTTGATATGCAAAAACAGTTTCTTGAAACCGGCGACATGCACAAATAACCAACGGGAAGAAAAGACAGGAGGATAAGCATATGGATAAGGAATATCAGGAAAAAATCGCGGCAGGTCTTCAGGCTTATGAAGCAAAAGTGGAAAAAGCCCTGACAAAAATACCGGAGCGGAAAAAATTCAATGTAAAACGGGTCTATACTCCCCTTGATAACGAAGGATTGGATTACACGGAAAAACTGGGATTTCCCGGGCAATATCCTTTTACCCGTGGGGTACAGCCGACCATGTATCGGGGCAGATTGTGGACGATGCGGGCTTATGCCGGTTTTGCTACCGCCGAAGAGACCAATGCCCGTTATAAATACTTACTGAATGCCGGACAAACCGGTCTTTCTGTAGCGATGGATCTGCCGACGCAGATCGGCCTGGATTCTGACGCTGAGTTAAGTCATGGGGAAGTGGGTAAGGTAGGCGTGGCCATCGACTCGCTGGCGGATATGGAAAAACTTTTTGAAGGAATCCCTCTGGATGCGGTTTCTACCTCTATGACGATTAATGGCCCGGCTGCCGTATTGTTGGCTATGTATGTGGCGGTGGCGGAAAAACAGGGGGTAAAACCGGAACAGCTGAAGGGTACGATCCAGAACGACATCCTCAAAGAATATATCGCCCGCGGCACCTATATCTTTCCCCCCCGTCCTTCCATGCGTCTGATTACGGATACTTTCGCATATTGCTCTAAAAATATACCCAAGTGGAATACGATCAGCGTGGGGGCGTATCATATCCGGGAAGCGGGTGCTTCCCCTGTACAGGAGATCGCCTTTGCTTTCTCCAACGCCATTGCCTATATTGATGCGGCCATTAAAGCAGGGCAGCAGGTAGATAATTTTGCTCCCGGCATTTCCTGGATCTTTACGGCCGGACTGAACCTGTTTGAGGAAGTGGCAAAATTCAGAGCGGCCCGGCGTCTGTGGGCCCGCATCATGAAAGAACGTTATGGCGCTACGGTGCCCAAAGCTCAGATGCTTCGGGTGCATGTACATACGGCAGGCAGCGTGCTGACAGCGCAGCAGCCTTTGAATAACGTGGCCCGGGTGACCTGGCAGGCCCTGAGCGCTATTTTAGGCGGCATCCAGTCTATGGCCTGCTGTGCCTATGATGAGGCCATTGCGCTGCCGACGGAAGAATCCGCTACGCTGGCGTTGCGGACACAGCAAATGTTGGCTTTGGAAAGCGGCGTGACGGACACCATTGATCCGCTGGCAGGTTCCTATTATGTAGAAGCGCTGACCGATAAGATCGAAAAAGAAGCCTACGAATATATTACTAAAATTGACGAGATGGGCGGCGCAGTAGCGGCTATCGAACAAGGCTATATGCAAAGTGAGATGGCGTCTCATGCCTACGAATATCAAAGGGATATTGAAACCGGGCATCGTACTGTAGTGGGGGTCAATAAATATACGGATGATAAGGAACTGGCGGCGCAGGAAGTCATTTCTGTAGATTTGTCTGTGGCGGAACGCCAGATCAAAAAAGTTAACGCGATGAAGCAAAAACGTGACGATGCCGCGGTAGCGGAAGCTCTGTCTGCGTTGCGCAAAGCCTGTGAAGGCGAAGAAAACACCATGCCCTATCTGATCGCGGCGGTAAAGACCTATGCTACCTTAGGGGAGATCTGCGGCGTGATGAAAGAAGTGTTTGGCGAATACAGATCGGATGCTAAATTCTAACTTTAATGAGGTGATAGCCATGTCGACGAAGCAATTGGCAGATTTTACTGCCGCTCTGACGTATGCCGCTCTGCGGGAGGAGACTGTCAGAAAAACGAAACAGACAATCTTAGACTGGCTGGGAGTCTGTATCCGCGGAAGTGAAGAACAGCCGGTTAAAATATTACGCAACGTGTTGTTGACAGAGGGGGAGAAAGGGGTCTCCGTATTTGCGAAACCATTCAGGGAGGCCAATGTATTAAACGCTGCGTTTTGTAATGGAGCAGCTTCCCATACGCTGGATTTTGATGACCTGCATAACGCTTCGATCATCCACTTGGCTACGGTGGTCATTCCGCCGGTTTTTGCCATAGGCGAAAAAGAGCATAAAACCGGTAAAGAGATAATTGCCGCTATTGTGGCAGGCTATGAGGTGGGCGCCAGGACAGGAGAAGCTATCATTCCCGAATCCTATCATTTCTGGCATACTACCGGTACGGCGGGTACGATTGGGGCGGGCGCTGCGGCGGCCAGTATCCTGGGGCTTGATGCCCGGGCGACATTGATGTGCCTGGGCACGGTAGGTACTCAGGCCGCCGGCCTTTGGGAATTTGTCAAAGAAGGCGCGATGAGCAAGCCCCTGCATACTGGTAAAGGCAGCTATGCCGCAGTTCTTTCCGCCTATTTATGCAGGGAAGGCTTTACCGGCGCTTCGCAGATACTGGAAGGGCCCAAAGGCTTTTGTCTGGCAATGACGCCGCAGGCGCATCTGGAAAAACTGACAGAGGGTCTGCCGGAGATGCAGGACGCCTTGACCAACCACACCGGTTTGCTGCACTGTAAAATGGATGATAACTCGTACAAACCGTATTCCTGCTGCAAACATTCCCATGCGGCCATTTACGCCATTCACTCCCTGGCGGAAAAGAATCATTTTTCCTTCAAGGATGTAGAATCAATCGATTTACTGGTGAACCGGATCACGGACTCGCTGATCAATAACCCGGAACCGCAAACGGCCTACGGATGCAAATTCAGTATTCAATATTGCGTAGCGGCCATGCTGAAACACGGGCGGGTGGGAATCGAAGAATTTTCGCCAACTGCGATGCAGGACCCGGATGTACGTAAGATGATGCAGACCATCCATGTAAAAAGTGATACGGTGATGCAGAAGATTTACGAGTCAGACAGCACCAAGCTGGCTTCCAATGTGGTCGTTTACCTGAAAGACGGGCGCATCTACAGCATGCAGGTGGATTACCCCAAAGGCGACCCCCAGAATCCCATGACCTGGGAAGAAACCGCGGATAAGTTCCGCAGTCTGGCAGAACCGGTCTATGGAGCAGAAAAAGCAGAGAAACTGATCTCCTTCGTAGATACCCTGGACGCATGTCAGGACTTTGCCGCCGGCCTGCGCGCCTGTCTGGCATAACTAAGAAGAGCGAAACGAGCTAAGGAATGGACACAATAAAAGACAGAGAGAAATAAAAACGGTAGAAAACTAAAACACACAGAGGGAATAAAAGAGCTGTGCAGAAAAGGAATCAATCCAACTGCACAGCTCTTTCTATAGTGTTAAAGACCAAAGTGTCAAAAACCAATAGAGTCAGTCCGAACATGGCAGCAACCATAGCCTTTTGCCGGCTCTTTCTACAGTACTAAACACAAATATACGTCAGGACAGCTTTTCATTAGACTTTCTTTCAGGCATCCGCAGCTTTTGCTGCCATTGTGTCTGGCGGATGAAATTTGCTTTGGTCAGTAAACCGTTCTCCTGTAAGGCTTCCTGCCTCCGTGCCGGCCTCTCATTTTTCGGCAAAGTGGCTTGAGGAACAAGGCGGCGCATCCTCCGAAGCTCCTGCAATTTTAATAGTTTCTTTTTGGCCGGTGTATAAGACAGAGAAGAAATGCCGAGAAGCCGCTCACAGATAAATTTTCTTTGTTGTTTTTGTGCCTTTAACAAGGCGCGGCATTGTTTTTGCGCTTTTGTTGTCCTGATTAAATAATTGCCGGACAAAATGCATTCCTCCTATCGAGATAAAATACCAATAAGTATGAAATGACAATTTAATACATTATAACAACTTTTCCTGCCATATGCAAACCATGATAAATTCATGTTTCATTCATTCTTTTACATAACATAATATGATATAATAAATTATTAAGTTAAATAAAAGGTAAGAAAGCCTTCGCTTAACGATCTAAGCAGTCCGGGGAAATGTCCATTCCCGAGTAAATATAAGAGTATAAATCTGAATAAAGGGCGAGTATTACTGTCTGCAACTTTATCGTGTAAATTTCTGCAGCATGATTACTGGAAAATCTGCTAAGAATAGATAAAAATGCTTAAATATGATGAAAAACTATATTTTGAGAAAAAGATAAAAGCAAGTTAGGAGAACCTTAAATTATGTTTATTGATAAAGCAAGGATCTATGTAGAAGCAGGCAACGGCGGTGACGGGATGAGCAGTTTCCGCCGGGAAAAGTTTGTCGAAAAAGGCGGTCCCAACGGCGGTAATGGCGGCCGGGGCGGCAGCGTGATCCTCCGGGCGGTAAATAACCTGAATACCCTGGTAGATTTTCGTTATAAACGGAAGTTTATAGCGAAACCGGGGGATAAGGGCGGTCTTTCCAATATGACAGGGCGCCGGGGGGAAGATGTGATTATTCATGTGCCGCAGGGTACGGCGGTCCGCGACGATGAAACCAATATCCTGATTGCCGATTTAACGGAAGAAGGGCAGGAATTTGTGGCGGCCAAGGGCGGCCGGGGCGGTAAGGGCAATGCCTGTTATGCGACCAGCACCAATCGCACCCCCACTTTTGCCGAAAAAGGCGAACCGGGGACCAAAGGCTGGCTGCGTCTGGAATTAAAACTGCTGGCGGATGTGGGACTGGTCGGGTATCCCAGCGTGGGCAAATCCAGTATTATTTCCCGTGTCAGCGCGGCCAAACCGGAAATCGCCGCCTACCATTTTACGACGTTAACGCCAGTATTGGGTGTGGTACGTCTCAGCGAAGAACAAAGCTTTGTGCTGGCAGATATCCCCGGGCTGATCGAGGGCGCTTCGCAGGGCGTAGGGCTGGGACACGATTTCCTCCGTCACATCGAGCGGACGAAGGTGCTGCTCCACGTGGTGGATGTGTCCGGTTGCGAGGGGCGGGATCCCATTGAAGATTTTGCTACGATCAACCGGGAGCTGGAGGCTTACAGCGCTAAGCTGGCGAAACGGAAACAACTGGTGGTAGCCAACAAGATGGATTTGCCCGACAGTGAAGAAAATTTTGAAAAGCTGGCGGCGCATGTGACTGCCAAAGGGTACGAAATATACAAGGCTTCTGCCGCAACCGGCGAAGGCTTACAGGAATTAATGTGGAAGGCTTATGAACAGGTAAAACAGTATGTGCCGGAACCCGGGGAAGAGATCGGCGTGGTGGACGAAGGCGATCCGGACAGCTTTGAGATCATCCGGGGGGCGGAAGACGCGGATTTTGAAGTAAAGGGCAAAAATATCGAGCGCCTGGTGGCCATGACCAATTTTGACAACTCCGAAGCGCTGTACCGTTTCCAACTGATCTGGAAACGCCTTAAGATTGAAGAAGCGTTATTGGAAGCCGGTGTACAGGAAGGCCAGACGGTGCGTATTTTGGATATGGTCTTTACGTATCAGAAGAGTAAATGGGAAAACCGTTAATTACAGGGATGTTGTTAGTACATTATCATGTTGGCATAGAAAAAATTGCCGGTTTTGTACATCGGTATGCCAGTATAGAAAAAATTGCCGGTTTTGTACATCGGCATGCCAGTATAGAAAATTGCCAGTGTAGGAAAATCGCAAGGACTGAGGGGAAGTGGCTTCGTTGATTCGCAATCGAAAAGATCTGGCGAAAGTAAAACGCATTGTGGTCAAGGTGGGAACCAGCACCATCACCTATCCTAACTGCAGTCGTAATTTTGCCCGTATAGACCAGCTTTGTCGGGAGTTGGCCGACCTTCATAACCGGGGTTATGAAGTGATTTTGGTGACCAGCGGCGCAGTGGCGGTAGGTGTGGAGCGTCTGGGCCTGCAAGAAAAGCCCCGCACGATTCCCGGTAAACAGGCTGCGGCAGCTGTAGGTCAGGGTATTTTGATGCATACCTATGAAAAATTATTTGCCGAATACGGGCAGATCGTGGCGCAGGTCCTTCTGACCCGTACAGAAGTGCTGGACCGCCATCGCTATGCCAATTCCCGCAACACTTTTATGGAATTGCTGAAGCAGAACGTAATTCCTATCGTCAATGAAAACGATGTGGTGGCGCTGGACGATCTGAAAATCGGCGACAATGACAACATGTCCGCGTTGGTGGCCGGTATTGTTGATGCGGATCTGGATATTTTGCTCAGTGATGTGGACGGCCTTTACACGGCGAATCCGGCGACCCACCCGGATGCGACCCTGATCGAAACAGTCAAAGAAATCACGCCGGAAATCGAGGCCTGCGCCGGTTCTGCCGGCAGCGGCTTTGCTACCGGTGGCATGCTGACGAAACTGCAGGCGGCCAAAGCGGCGACCAGTTCCGGCATCAGCCTGATCATCGCTTCCGGCACAGAACCCAATGCGATTACCCGTATTCTGCAGGGAGAGCCTTTGGGTACCTTGTTTATTTCCCGGGAAAACCGCCTTCAATTCCGCAAACGCTGGCTGGCGTTCGGCGCAGCTATCGAAGGTACGCTCGTGGTAGATGCCGGCTGCGCGAAGGCCATTCAGCGGCCGGGCGGCAGCAGCATTCTGCCGGCAGGAATCCGTGCGGTAAAGGGCGACTTTGAAGCCGGACATACGGTGCGCGTGGTGAATGAAGCCGGGCAGGAACTGGCCCGGGGCCTGACCCATTATGCGTCGCAGGAGCTGGAACAGATCAAAGGGCACAAAAGCACGGAGATAGAGGGTATTTTAGGTACGAAAACCTACGATGAAGTGATTCATCGGGACGATCTGGTTATTTTATAAAGAAAATTCACAGGAAACGTTAAAAGAATTGGTGAAGAGGATAAAGAAGGTGAACGATGTGACGATTCGAGAACAGGCTGAGGCCGCTTCTGCCGCAGCAAAAAAACTGGCCGGCGTTTCCGCCGCCGTAAAAAATGAGGCGCTGTGCCGGATGGCGGCTGCATTGTTGCAGCAACAGACGGAAATTTTGGCTGCCAACGCGGAGGACATGGCTGCCGGCAGAGAAAAACAGTTAAAGGACTCTTTGCTGGATCGTTTGCTTTTGTCGCCGGAGCGTCTGGCGGATATGGCGGAAGGCCTGCGCCAGGTAGCCGCTTTACAGGACCCGGTGGGCGAGATCATCGGCGGCAGTACATTGCCCAATGGTCTGACAGTGACGAAGATCCGCGTGCCGCTGGGTGTGATCGGCATCATTTATGAAGCCCGTCCTAATGTAACGGCAGACGCGATCGGTCTGTGTTTGAAAAGCGGCAATGCTGTCATTTTAAAAGGGGGCAGCGAGGCGCTGCACTCTAACCGGAAAATTGCGGAAGTATTGCGTGGGGCGGCAGAAAATGCCGGCCTGCCGCAGGGCTGTATTCAGTTTATCGACAGTACGGATCATGCTGCGGTGCAGGAGCTGATCACACTGAACGGTTTGGTAGATGTAGTGATACCCAGGGGCAGTGGACGCCTGATCAGCGCTGTGGTCCATGGCGCTACGGTGCCGGTCATCGAGACCGGCGTGGGCGTTTGTCATACATATGTGGATGCGACGGCTGATTTTGCCGGAGCCGAAGCGATTGTGATCAACGCTAAAACGCAGCGCCCTGCAGTTTGCAACGCATTGGAAACCTTGCTGGTGCATCGGGATGCGGCGGCAGCGTTTCTGCCCGGTATGCTGCAAAAATTGCAGGCGCATGGTGTAACCGTACGGGGTGACGCGGCTACCTGCGCTTTCAGCGCGAAGGTTGAAGCTGCCACGGAGGAAGACTGGCGTACGGAATACGGTGATCTGCGCCTGGCGGTCAAGGTGGTGGAGAACTTGGACGAAGCGTTGGCGCATATCCGAAAATACGGGACAAAGCACAGCGAATGCATAGTCACAGAAAACTACGCCAATGCCCGTACGTTTCAGCAGCAGGTAGATGCCGCCTGTGTGTATGTGAATGCTTCGACGCGTTTTACGGACGGCTTCCAATTCGGCTTTGGGGCGGAGATTGGTATCAGTACCCAAAAATTGCATGCCAGAGGCCCCATGGCCTTACCCGAATTGACTACCTATAAATATCTGATTAATGGTGATGGACAGGTGCGCCCATGAGTGAGATCCTTTTAGAAAAACCGAAAAATATTCGCGATTTAGGCGGCATTGAAACCCGGGACGGGCGCAGGATCAAAGCGCGCAAACTGATCCGCAGCGGCCGTCTCAGCGAGATCACCGATGCGGATGCCGCGACCTTGTTAGGAAACTATCGGTTACGCACGATCATCGATTTGCGCAGCGCCAAAGAATGTGAAGAACGTCCGGATCCCAAATGGGGTATTGTAGAGCATTTTCGAGTCCCTCTTTTAAGTGACGAGCAGTTGGGCTTTGGTTCTCTGGCAGCGACTGCACCGGAAGGGAAACGCAGCGTCTTTGATACGCTTATCAGTATGACCAGCAGCCCGGCTTATTCACCGACACAGTATATGCTGGAAACCTATCGTAAGTTGGTGAATACGCAGGCTTCACAAGGGGCGATCCGCCGCGTGTTTGACCTGCTGGCAACGCACACGAAGGGTTCTGTCCTGTATCATTGCAATGGCGGGAAGGATCGGACCGGTATTATCTCGGCGCTCTTATTGACAGTACTGCAGGTGCCCTGGGAAGTTATCGTGGCCGATTACATGCAAACCAATGAGTCAGTGAAGCCCCATTTGCAAAAGCGCCTGGATACGCTGCCCGAGCGATACGATAATGCCCATGCCCGTTCAGTCCTGCGCATGGTGTATTTGGCCGACATGGCGTATTTAAATGCGGCCCGGGATGAAATGTGTAAATTAGGCGGAACTCCCGCCGGTTATCTAAAATCCGTTGTCGGTGTTTCCGATTTTGTGATGGAAAAACTGCGGGACCGCTATTTACAGGCCTGACTTCTTGGCAAACTTCGTTCACAGCGTGACAAAGGAGCGTTTTACAGATTTTACGGGACGAAGTAAAACGTCGTCCCCGAACTTGCTGCAGTATTGAGCAAGGCAGCAAAGTTTTAATTGCATAATAGAAAAATACAATGCCCTTACGCAGTGTTTTTGAGCAATCTTGCAGAGGAAACGTGTGCCTGTCTTCTCTGAAAGCTTATAAGAAACGCTTTGTGGAGAGGGCAAATTTTTTGTGTTAACATAAAAATGCCACAAATTAAAGCTACAATAAAGCAAAGGAAACGGAAGGAGATTGTAGAGCCTTACACTGATGCTAAGCTTTACAATTATGGGGGAGAGGACTATGGGAAAGTTTATCAGGAATAACCTTCACATACTCTTATTTATCGTGCTTTTAGCGGCGGCTTGTTTTGGCGGGTATCGTTACTACCAAAGTAAAAAAGCGGCGGATGCCGCACCGGTAAAAACGGCTGCGGTGGAACACGGCAATTTGCGGAAGACCGTGTCCGCGACAGGCAGCCTGAGCGCGTTGGACAATGTGGATATCAGTTCTAAAATTACAGGGCGTATTACCAACGTGTATGTAAAAGAAAACGACCATGTAACAGCCGGGCAGCTTTTATTAAAGCTGGATGATACCTCGCTGAAAGCGACGGAAGTACAGCGTAAGGCTACGTTAGATGACTATGAGCTGACGTTAAACCGTTACGCCTCTTTACTGTCCAAAGGCGCTATTTCTCAGCAGACCTACGATACGGCGCTGATGAATTATAAAGTGGCTAAAGCTGCTTATGAACAGGCAGTTTCCAACACCAATGATACGGCGATTTATTCTCCTATTGACGGTTATGTGATCGGCAAACCTACGCCGGTAGGGCAGACGATCAGCTCCGGTATCAGCACGCCCCAGGTCATTATGTCCATTGCCAATCTGGATAAAATGCAGATTGAGACCATGGTGGACGAATCGGATATCGGTCAGATCAAAGTGGGGCAGAACGTCCGGTTTACCGTGGATTCCTATTCTGACGAAACCTTTGAAGGGACGGTACGCCTGATTTCCAAAAGCGCGACAACGAGCAGCAACGTGGTGTATTATAAAGTATATGTAGAAGTAACGGATTCAAAAAATAAACTTTTCCCGACCATGACTGCGCGAACGAATATCATTTTGGAAGAAACGGACGATGTACTGATGATACCGCAGAACTGTTTATTCCGCAAAGGAAAACGCACTTATGTGAAAAAATATGACAGCGCCTCCAGGACAGAAACAGAAGTAGAAGTTACCGTAGGGATGACCGGGGATGAAAAAATTGCGGTACAAAGCGATGAGCTGCGTCAGGGTGACAGAGTAGTCGTAAAAACATTGACGACAAAAGCAAAAGCGACTTCCGTAATTCCTCGAAGGAGCCCCCATATGTAAGTAAACGGAGAAAAGTATGGCTGATGTAATTGTATTACAGGACATTGTGAAACAGTTTATTATGGGCGATACGGTGCTGCGGGCGTTGGATCATGTAAATTTCAGCGTGGCGGAAGGGGATTTCGTGGCCATTATGGGTCCTTCCGGCAGCGGTAAATCCACCATGATGAATATTTTGGGGTGTTTGGATCGACCCACATCGGGCAAGTATTTTCTGGCTGGACGGGAAGTGGCCGGGTTGAGGGATGATGAACTGGCCAAAATACGTAACGCAAAAATCGGTTTTGTCTTTCAAAACTTTAATTTGCTGCCCAGAATGACGGCGCTGGAAAATGTGGCGCTGCCTCTGGTGTACGCAGGGGTGGCGGAAGAAGAACGGATGGAGCGAGCCAGGATTGCTTTGGAAAGCGTAGGTTTAGGCGACCGCCTGGAGCATAAGCCGGCAGAGCTGTCCGGCGGGCAACGTCAGCGTGTGGCCATTGCCCGGGCTTTAGTCAATAATCCGGCCATTATTATGGCAGATGAACCTACCGGAAACCTGGATACGAAATCCAGCTATGAAATTATGGATATATTTAAAGAGTTGAATGCCAAAGGGAAAACACTGCTTTTAATCACTCATGAACCGGATATCGGACAGCAGAGCAAACGGATCCTGGTGATGCGGGATGGTCGCCTGAACAGCGACGAAAGGCTGGTAGAAAACTATGTTCAATGAGTCAATTAAAATGGCCATTGAAGGGATGATCACCAACAAGCTGCGGACCTTACTGACACTGTTGGGAATCATTATCGGCGTAGGCGCCGTGATTGCGATGGTCAGTCTGGGGTTTGGCGTAAAAGAGCAGATTAAGGATAACATCTCCCGCCTGGGGAGTAATCTGCTGATCGTGATGCCCGGAGGTCGAACCGCAACCGGGGCCCGGATTCAGTCCGGAAGCGGCGTACGTCTGACCTATGATGACGCAAAGGCTATTGAAAAGAATACGAATGGAATTAAGTATGTGGCTCCTATGGTGAGCGGCGTCTACCAGTTGGTGGCGGGAAATCAGAACTGGACTTCACCCGTGCAGGGGACGACCCCGAACATTATAGCTATCCGGGATTATACCATTGCAGAAGGCCGCAACATGAACGACAGGGATCTGGATGGGAAAGACCGTGTCTGTGTGATTGGGAAAACCATAGTAGACAACCTTTTTCCGGCGGGGAACCCGGTGGGCAAAACCATCCGTATCAAAAAAGCGCCTTTTAAAGTGATCGGCGTCTTAAGCTCCAAGGGGCAGTCTGCCAACGGGCAGGACCAGGATGACGTGGTGTTTATCCCCTTGACGACGGCGCAGAACCGTATGATGGGAATCACTCATATTAATAATATTACGATTCAGGCGGAAAATGAAAATGTAATCAACGATGTGCAGGCAGAGGTAGAGAACCTCCTGCGCACGCGCCACAAAATAAAAAGCTCCGAGGACGATGATTTCAGTGTGCGGAATCTGGCGGCGCTGATGGACACCATGATGAGTACAGCTAACACCATCACTATGTTGTTGGGCTGTATCGCTGCCATCAGCCTGTTGGTGGGCGGCATCGGCATCATGAATATCATGCTGGTCTCGGTGACGGAACGGACGCGGGAAATCGGCATTCGTAAGGCCTTAGGCGCTACCTATAATAATATATTGCTGCAATTTTTAATTGAATCTGCTGTGATTGGCATTATCGGCGGTTTTCTGGGTGTGCTCCTGGGGGTCGGCGCTTCTTACGCGATCAGCGCGCTGGCCGGCTGGAAGACGGTGATCTCGGTACCGGTTATTTTTATCGCTGTGATTTTCTCCGTAGGCATCGGTGTATTTTTTGGTATTTACCCGGCGCGGAAAGCCGCATTGCTGGATCCGATCGATGCGCTGCGCTATGAATGAAAGCGGCGGCTAAGGATGTTTTGAATCGGACTTGTTTACAGGGCTGGGTTTATTGAGATATTGCGTTAAGAATGACAAAGCGGGGCAGGATATAGTATACTTAAAATATACAATCGTTCTGTACAGAAAATTGTAAAAAGGGAGCGGCACATGCGGAAAGAACCCGGTATCTGGCAAAAATTGAAAAATTTCCGGGAAGCGCTGGGAGAATTTATGATGCGGCCCAAGACGATTTTTGACTTAAAAGACAGAGCCCGACTGCTGATTGTGCTGTTTTCCGTGATTATGGTAATCGAATTGCTTTTATGGCTGCGGACCCGTATGTAACTTTACAAACGGGTCCGCAGATTGTTATAATATAACGTAATACGCAAACAGGGGGGACAGACGTGGAAAGGCTGGCAATTCTGGGCGGCACCTTTGATCCGATTCATGCGGGGCATTTGCGTATGGCTCATGCGATTCAAAAGCAGTTGGAGTTTGACCGCATCGTGTTTCTGCCTGCCTTTAAGCCTCCCCATAAACAGGTGCGGCACGATTTTGCTCCCTTTGAAGATCGTCTGGCCATGGTCAGTCTGGCCATTCAGCCCTATGAAGCCTTTACGGTCAGCTCATTAGAAGCCGAGCGGGGCGGCCTGTCTTACACCTTTGATACGGTCTGTTGTTTACAGGAACTATGGCCGGATGCGGATATCTACATGATTATCGGCGAAGACTCCCTGGATCAGTTATATACCTGGCATCGTATTCTGGAGCTTCTGCGGCTGGTACATTTTGTGGTGGCCGAGCGCCCCGGCTACGAGGGCGAAGACGGGGTCGCGCGTCTGGTGGCTTTCTGCGGAGCCTGGGCGAAAGAAAAAATCATCCATGCGGAAGTGCCGGAAACGGCGCTGTCTTCTACGGAAATCCGGCAGCGAATTAAAGAAGGATTGCCTGTGCGAGGCATGATCCCCCGGGAAGTTGAGCGATATATCGCCGATCACGCATTGTATAAATAATATGGTGATATAGATAATATGGCAGAGAAGCCTGCAAACCCCTAAACTGTGTTTTGTGCTACATATAGTTTTATAGTTAGTTGGAGATACGGAAGGTTCAGATAAGTGACAATCGAAGAGATACGGGCATTATTGGAAAAAAGTTTACCGCCTAAACGGTATCAGCATTCGATGCGGGTGTATGAAACCGCTCTGGCGCTGGGAAAACGGCATCACGCAGAAGAAGCGAAAGTGGCTCTGGCGGCCTTGCTGCATGACTGCGGCAGGGAGATACCTGTGAAAGAAAGTGTAGAAAAAGCCCGGGCGTTTGGTTTGCCTGTGGATTTTATAGAAGCCGGTCAGCCTGTTTTACTGCATGCTAAAATAGGAGCCTGTTTGGCAACGCAAAAATATGGCGTAACGGACCCGGAGGTCTTGGAAGCGATACGCTGCCATACCACCGGCGCGGAAACCTTATCTTTGACGGCGCGCATTGTTTTTTTGGCGGATATGCTGGAACCGGGACGCAAGTTCCCGGGTGTAGAGGAACTTCGCCGTCTGGCCCGGGAAGATCTGGAGCAGGCGATGTTTACAGCGTACCGGGATACAATCTGCTACCTCCTGGAAGCGGGGGCTTTGATCCACCCGGCGGCCATTGCCGGATATAATCGTCTGGCTTTACAACGGACAAACACGGACAAGTTATCATCAGATGATGGGAACAAGAAGAAATAGAGGAAATAAATGGATTCAGACAACAAACAGGGACAGGACTATAACCGCAGACAGGAAGATTTGCCGGAACGGCCGAAACGCCGCCGTCTGCGTTGGGGACGGGTGTTTCTACTTTTAATCTTTTTAGCCGTTCTTTTAACCACTGTATTTTGGGGCGCCGTTTGGATTTACTCGAATGTGATTCACGCGCCGGAGACGAAAACCGTGGCGGCGGACGATAAAATCAGTAAAGATGAAGCGCTGAATAAACGCATCAATGTGCTTCTTTTGGGTATCGACGACGGCGACAGTGAAGCGGCGGCCACAGAACCGAAACGGACGGACGCCATGATCGTGGCCAGCTTTGATCCGGACGAGCATAAAATTTCCCTCATCTCGCTTCCCCGTGACACCATGCTGATCTTGCCGGGGCATAACAGTTATACCAAACTGAACGCCGCCTATGCCTATGGCGGCGTGGCCATGGCGAAGCAGTCCATTGCCAATCTGCTGCGGATCCCTATCCATTATTATGCGCTGCTGGACTGGAAAGGCTTTATTGAAGTGATCAATCTGATTGGCGGTGTAGACTTATATGTGGATAAGGATATGCATTATGAAGATCCGTATGCGCATTTGAAAATTGATATTAAGCATGGATACCAGCACCTGGACGGCGAAAAAAGCGGGCAATATGTTCGTTTCAGGACGGATGAACTGGGCGACATCGGCCGGGTGCAGCGCCAGCAGAAATTTTTAAAGGCGTTGGGCCTGCAGATGTTCTCGGTTGAAAATATTGCGAAGATACCCAGGATCCTTTCCACGATAAAAGATTATGTGGAAACGGATATGGATACGGTGACGTTGCTGAAAGCTGCGCGGACCTTTAATATTCTTTCTGACAATAAGATCCGTTCCGGCATGTTGTACGGCAATTTCTATGACTCGCCACGCACCGGCATCAGCTACTGGCGCACCACGCGTTCCGAAATTGAAAAATCGCTGGAAGAAGTGGATATCCCCTATATGAAACGCGACGCGGACAGCTCCGCTGAAGACCCGGTAGGGGGCGTCGAGCAGTTCCAGTCCCAGGAAAACACCGGCGGACAAAATAGTGTACAGCGCCCTGCTGCCGCTGCGAAAACAAAAGAAACAGAAAAAAAACGCGCGCAAACCGCTGATGACGCCAAAACAGGGAATACAGGAGCGGGGGATAAAACGGATTCCGGGAAAAGCAGATCGGACGGTAAGCAAACGACCGGCCCGGCAACGAAAAAAAACATGCCGACTGTGCGGGTACCGAATAAAGTGGGCAATACGCCTCAATCTGTAAAAAATTAACGTATGTGGAAAGTTGCGGAAGAACGAAGGAAATGCGAGGAGAAGCGGGAGGAGTGGATTTATGACAGTGCAGCCGAAGGAATTGGCAGCAAAGATCGCAGCGATCGCCGATGAGAAAAAAGGCAAAGATATTTTGCTGTTAAACATGGAAGGTCTGTCGTTTATGACTGACTATTTTGTGATTATCAGCGCCGGGAACACCACATTGGTCAAGGCAATTGCCGATGAGATCGAGGATAAACTGGCGCAAATGGGCGTACATTGTACGCATAAAGAAGGGTATTCCGAAGGGGATTGGATACTGTTGGATTTTGGAGATGCAGTAGCCCATGTGTTCCTGGATAAAGAACGTGATTTCTATAATTTGGAACAACTTTGGGCCGATGCCCCCAGCGAAGCCTTTAAGGGGAGCGAGGATGGAGAATAAAAAATACAGGACCGGCGGGGACCGCGCGGCAGCTTTCAAAGGGAAAAAACCGCTTATGACCGGTGGGGATCGCGCGGCGGCCTTCAAAGGGAAAAAGCCGTTTGTGCCCGGCCGTGACGTGCAGGAAACGGCATCGGCTGTAAAATACAGAGCCGGCGACGTGGTGAAGTTAAAAGTGCTGCGTCTTTCCGAATTAGGCGCTTTTTTAGATGCCGGTACGGGAAATACCGCAGATGATATTCTGCTGCATAAACTGCAGCAAAGCGCACCGGTGCAGGTTGGCGATGAGGTAGAGGTCTATCTTTATCTGGACCCGCGCCGTCGCTTAACCGCCAGTATGAAACTTCCCGGCATGCGGGAGGGGCAGGTGGCTTATGCCAGGGTGCTGCATGTGACCCGGGATGGGGGCTTCGTCGACATCGGAGCCGAACGGGGCGTTTTTCTGCCTTATACGGAAATGATCGGCAAAATTCATCCGGACCAAAAGGTCTGGATCAGGCTGTATCGGGATAAAAGCGGCCGTCCGGCAGTAAGTATGCGGGTGGACAAAGAACTGGCCCGGGCAGCGAAACCGGTGCAGGGGAAAAAGATAGGCGACCCGCTGACCGGTACGATCTACAATATTACGAAAGAAGGATTTTTCCTTTTTACCGCGGAACGGAATATTGCTTTTTTGCATCGCAGTGAGGCAGACCCCAGGCGTTATCTGAATTGCGGTGATGAAGTGACCGGGCGGATCACCTTTATCCGGGAAGACGGCCATGTGGATATTTCTGCCCGTAAACAGAAAGAATACGCCATGGAAGATGATGCCCGGGCGATTCTGGATCTGTTAAACTCCCGCAAAGGGCGAATGCCTTACAGCGACGATACGCCGGTGGAAATTATCAAAGCAAAATTCGGTATTTCCAAAGCCGCTTTTAAAAGAGCCCTGGGACGCTTGATGAAGGAAGGGAAGGTATATCAGGAAAATGGCTGGACGATTTTAAAAGAAAAACCGGAAGTCCCCCGTTGAAGATGCTCCGAAGCAGGAGCAGTAAACACAAAATCTGCAGCCGGAAACGTTAAAAAAATCTGCAGCCGGAAACGTTAAAAACAAAGTTCGCGGACGGAAACGTCAGCGCTAACACAAAGACCTGTTGACGATCGTAGTAATACGACTGCCAACAGGTCTCTTATATTTTATTGTTTGTTATAATGTGAACTTCAAGTGCAGTTTTTACCGTGTTCGTTGCAAAGCGCACTTCAAAGCAGGATTTTCTTACATCTGTTGTAATCTATGCGCTGCGGTGTGAGCCTGTCCCGATATAACGTTTACTTCATGTTTTCCAGAATCTGTTCCGCCCGTAAAATCTCTTCCAGATGTTTCAGCACTTCTTTGTTGTAATGATTGGGGCCGGCTTCCCGTTTTAAGATTGAAAAGGTGAGCTCCCGATCCTGATTTTCACTTAATAAACGGGTGTAACGGTTAACGATAAGAGCCAGTTCTGCTGCCGGCAGGCACTGTTGCTTTTTCAATTCGTCCAGATACATGGCATTGTCGTCGGCAGGAGCTGACAAGAAGCGGAAGATGGGATCCAGCCATTGCCCCATTTTTAAAATCTTGAACAGGGCGAAAATCTCCTCCTGATTTACGTTAAGGCGTTTAGATATATCTGCGGGTGACGGCATCAGCAGCGCGATACGAGCCTGTTCCGCAGTGACTTCGTCCCAGTTCAGCGACTCCAGCAGTTTGTTGCAGTAGACCAGATTCGGAGTATTGATATTGGTAGGTTTGCCCAGCAAAAGAAGACCCAGCCGGCGAATCACCTTTGCGACGCTGATCTGCTCTTCCATCGTATCATTATGGCGTTTGTCCTTCGATAATTTTTGAATAATGGCATGGACTTCATTGTAATTGATGGGCTTTACCAGAAAACTGTCGGCCCCTACCTTAAAACCATGAATGCGGCTTTCTACATCTTCCAGCGCAGTCATCATGATGACCGCGATCCCTTTGGTCGCCGGGTCGCTTTTCAAAGCGCTGCATGCTTCGTAGCCGGACAGGCCGGGAAGCATGATGTCCAGCAGAATAATATCCGGCATTTCCCGCCGCGCTACGTCCAGGCAGGCAAAGCCTTCGGTCACCATGAGAGCGGTATAGTCCCAGCTTTCCAGGACATCTTTCAGCATACTGTTTAATTGCTCGTTATCGTCTACCACTAAAATTTTTGCCATCCGGATGTCTCCTTTTTCTGACTGAAATAAAACACGTTGTTTTTTTTAGCTATCGTTGTCGAGTTAAATCGACTGACAGGGGGCATTTCCTTTGACTACTTTACTGCGGAATCTGTCGCTGCCGGTGTAAGAGCCGCTGTTGGCGAACCTTATGCCCGGTTATTTTGTTTTTGTCTCGATACCCGCCTCAAGAGCGGTTGCGGTCTGAGTCTCATTTTCCATAATTTCTGTATCCGTTTTTTCGCCGGTCGCTTCCGCTGCCTGTGATAACGGCAGCAGCACAATCATTTCCGTACCTTTGCCGGAATCGCTGATTAAGGAAAGGCTGCCGTGGTGCAGTGCCACCAGACGCTTGACGATGGGAAGTCCCAGTCCGGTCCCCGTTTGTTTCTTCGTATAAGGGTTTTCGACCTGTTCAAATTCGTCAAAAATGCGCTCTTGATCTTCTTTGGCAATGCCGATTCCATGGTCCCGGACGCTGATACGCAATTGCTGAAACTTTTCCAGCTGACGCGCCGTGACCAGGATTTTGGTATTGGGAGGCGAAAACTTTAATGAGTTGGAAAGCAGGTTATAAATAATCTGCCGCAACATCTGTGGATCTGCCATAACCGTTACGTCTTCCGGCACACAAAGCAACTGAATGGAAATGTGCGCTTCCGGACGAAAGTTTTTCATTTCTGTGATAATCGTACTAATAAATTCACTGACAGCAATCTGTGAAAAATGCGGCGTATTTTTCCCTGCCTGCAGTCGGGTCAGATCCAGAAGATCGTTGATCAGTGTTAATAAATGAGTGCCGCATTCCGCCGCATTATCTACATACTGGTATTGTTTCTTGTTTAAAGGACCGCTGTAGCCGCCTTTTAGAAAATCACAGGCATTGATGATGACACATAAAGGCGTCCGCAGTTCGTGAGAAATATTGGCCAAAAAGCGACTCTTGATCTCATTCAGCTTCTTGAGCTCGTCTACCGCGTCTTCCAGAGCTTTGGTACGCCGCCGCACCAGGGCTTCCAGATGCTGCTGATTTTGCCGCAGCTGCGATGCCATGACCTGGGCCAACGGAGCGAATAAAAGGAAGCAGAGGACCCCGATAAATAACGTCAGATCCCGATTATCCTGCACGATGCCGGAGAAGTGTTCCTCCTGCAAGCCGAAGCTGATGTAGCCGACGACGCGGCCGGAACGGCTTTTCAGAGGAGCGTCGATAAACAGATAGGGCACCCCTTCTAAAATTACCTTGCCGGAGTAAGTTCCGTCCGGCGAAGAGGCCTTGGAAAACGGAGCGCCTTTTTGTCCCACCAGCCAACTGCGGTCTTCGCCTTCGGTTGATTTGGTGGATACATGCACGCCGTCCACCGTAAGGACCAGGAATCCGTCGGTCGCTTTGGAACTGATATAGGAAGGGAAATAATATTCACTGTTACTGATCCCGATCAACAGAAAGCTGGCAATGACTTTGTTGTTGTCTCCTTTATCGATGATGGGCACTAATGTAACTTCACACAGCGCCCGCTGCATATACTGTCCTTCGCCGCCGATGCCCTGCCGGAGCTGGACCGTAAACTGTTTATTTTCTTCGCTTCCCGGGGTAAACAGCTCTCGCAACGGAACAGTTTCTGTAGAAGATAACGGTACTCCTGTTTCCACTATTTCTTTATTTAATTCCCCCAGAATGCCGGCAGGATTAAATAGCACGTTTACATCGGAACGGGCCAGTACATTATTGTTGCGATCCAATAAAACCGCATAGTCTACCTTATTAAAATTATTTTTTAATAAAGCTAACTTTTCCGCCAGGATCCGGGCATCATTTTGTTTAATGGCGCGCTGCGTACTGGTTTCCTGGGCAAGCACCAGCGCCGACCGCTGAATATCCAGCTGCCGCTGCTGCATTTCACTCAGCGCCATGGTCAGAGTGGAGCGGAGATACTGGTCCTGATTCTTGTTAAACTGGCTTTCCAGATAGCGGGTAGAGAAAAACGTGATCAATATAATAGGTAAAATAACAAAAAGAGAGATAACGAAAACCATGCGAGTGGTCAAATCGTGGTATCCCTCATTAAATAAGTCAGAAACGTGTTTAAATAGTTTCATTGTCGCTGTCTACCGTGTCTGCCAGGCCGGCATCATTCTTATTATAATAGTGTACGATGATCTGCATACGGTCATGAAGATTCAATTTGGCTAAGATGTTGCTGATATGCGTTTTAACCGTAGTTTCACTGATGAATAACTGCTGAGCGATTTGTTTGTTGGATAAGCCCTTGCATAATAGCAGTACGATCTCGTGTTCCCGGCGGCTGATGCGGTCGTCCCGCAGCCGGGCAGGCAAAGTTTCACCCTGTATTTTTTTGCTGCCGGAGGTAAAACCGGCGGCCGTATTTACATTTAGAAGGCGCAACGCACTGTCCAGTAACTGAAGAATATTTTCCACCTGATCTTTGGGGTAACTGGTGATGCGGAAACGAGTCTTCAGGTTTTCCGGTATATTGCTGTTGGTGTAGGTCAGGCCCCCGATGGCTGCGATGGCGGTCAGCTTATCTCCGAAAAACACCGGTACGTACAGGCAGGTGATGCCAAAGGGACAAACGTGAATAAAAGGTTCGCCTTTTTGCATGGTTTCTCTGTCATTTTGAAAATTTTCCTGGCAGCGGGCGGCATGGTCTTTTTCAATGGTAAAACAAAACAGGGAATTTTGCGAGCCAACGGTCAGAGAATTGCCGTTGGTATCCAGAAAACTCATGCTGACACCATAGGCTTTCGCAAAATTGTCCTGGAAAGTCTGCAGCTTATCCTTACCTATAAAATGGAGCCATTGTTCAGTAGAACCTGTCTTTTTTTTCATAATGCGCCTCTTTTACAATACATACAAATACAAATCAGGAAGACAATAACGAATAAGAGTCCGACAATTGTGACGCAATAAACCGGGAAAATAATTCGTTAGAAGTATCAGTTTATTTTTTTACAAGTATAGTCAAAATAGCGGAAATAGGCAATACATAAACTGTTTGAGATTTATCTAAAACTTAATAAGTAATATAAAAGTAGTGATACTTAAGAATTATTATGCCGTAAAAGACAGGTTTTTGACAATGGAACAATGTCGTAAACAGAAAGAATGAGACAGGGAAACGAAAATAAGCTATTCTTCCTACTTTTAGAGAATGTGAAAGATGTATGAACATGATATTTTGTAAATGCAACTGTGAGACCCTATTTTATTTTTTAGGAGGTGTTTGTATGGGAAATGACGTAAAATGTCTTATCCTTCTGGCAGTAGTTGCTGTATTCTTTATTACCGAAATTATTCCTCTGGCAGTTACAGCAACAGCCGGGGCCATTGGCTGCGGTCTGCTGGGATTTATCCCTGCAAAACAAGTATTCAGTGGATTATCTAACTCCACAGTAGTTCTGTTCGCCGGCATGTTCGTGGTTGGTGCGGCTATGTTCCACACCGGTCTGGCACAGACCATCGGCGAAACCGTCGTAAAAATCACCGGTACCGGTGAAAACAGCCTGATGCTGGGCATTATGCTGGTTGCGGCGGCGTTGTCTTCCGTACTGTCCAACACCGGTACGGCTGCCTGCCTGATGCCTGTAGTACTGGGCGTATGCGCAGCGGCGAAGATTCCCGCGTCCCGCGAATTGATGCCTCTGGCCTTTGCCTGCGGTATCGGCGGTATCATCACATTGGTAGGTACGCCTCCCAATATTATCGCTGCCGGTGCGTTGGGTGCGGCCGGCTTCCAGCCCTTTGGCTTCTTTGAATTTGCCAAGATCGGTATTCCTCTGACCATCGGCGCCATGGTGTACATGATGCTGTTGGGCAAGCACCTGATTCCGAAACGGGAATTGGACGCGGATCAGGAAATCGAACAGGAAATCGAAGCTTCCTCTCATTCCAAGAACAAAATGATTATTTCCGGTCTGATCCTGTTAATCGTAGTTCTGGTTATGGCTCTGGGTATCAAAGGCGTTACTTTGGAAATGGCCGCGGTAATGGGCGCTCTGGTATGCGTGCTGACCGGCTGCTTGACAGAAAAACAGGCGTATGCGTCCATCGACTGGGTAACCATCTTCCTGTTTGCAGGTATGATGCCTGTATCCAAAGCGATGGATAAAACCGGCGCCGGCAAACTGATTGCCAGTTGGGCAGTAAGCCTGATGGGCGGTTCTCCGTCTCCGATGGTCGTGACGATCGTTCTGTTCATTCTGTCCTGCGGTCTGACCCAGTTCATGTCCAATACGGCTTCGGCAGCGCTCTTGTGCCCCATCGGCATTGCGATCGCCAAACAGTTGGGCGCTTCTCCTCATGCTGTATTGATGGCTATCGCCGTAGCTGCATCCTGCGCATTCGCAACTCCGGTCGGTACTCCTCCGAACACCCTGGTACTGGGCCCCGGCGGATACAAATTCATGGACTATGTAAAAGCGGGTACGGGTCTGGTTATCGTATCCTTCATCATCTCGATCATTTTGATCCCGATGTTCTGGCCTTTCTTCCCCGGCAAATAATTTTACCAGGGAATCAAGGGAATCATCTGTTTAAAAAACAGGCTGCCGTAACTCACAGGCGGCAGCCTGTTTCTTGTTTTACAGTTGCAAATGTTCAGTACTTCTTTTTGCCTGACTCGCATCTCACCATTACTTTATCAGAAACAGAAAAAAACTTAAGAATCGAGGACGTAAATAATGGATGCATTCATAGTTTCAATTCAGTCTGTATGGGCTGATTCCGGCTTTCAGGGCCTGACCGGCGGCAATGCGATTATGATACTCGTTGGTCTGGTGCTGTTATACATGGCCATTGCCAAAGGGTTTGAACCTTTGCTGCTGGCCAATATCGCTTTCGGCTGCCTTTTGGGCAACATTCCCAAGACCGGTTTCTTCACGGACCCCGGCGTAATGCAGGTGATTTTGTTCGGTATTAACAACGAAGTATTCCCCCCGTTAATTTTTATGGGCGTTGGCGCAATGACTGACTTCGGTCCGCTGATTGCAAACCCGAAGACTTTGTTATTAGGCGCTGCCGCACAGGCTGGCGTATTCGTATCCCTGATCGGCGCGATGCTGTTAGGCTTCGATCTGCGTGAAGCTGCCGCTATCGGTATCATCGGTGGCGCTGACGGCCCGACCGCCATTTATCTGACCATTAAGATGGCTCCCCATCTGCTGGGTGCGATTGCCGTTGCGGCGTATTCGTATATGTCACTGGTACCGCTGATTCAGCCTCCGATTATGAATCTGTTTACCAGTAAAGCAGACCGTTCCATTAAAATGGATCAGCTGCGTACGGTAACCCGTTTTGAACGTATTATATTCCCGATTTTCTCTACCATCTTTATTTCTTTGTTACTGCCTCCGGTATGCTCTTTGATCGGCATGCTGATGTTGGGTAACCTGTACAAGGAAGCCGGTTGCTTAGATCGTTTGAATGATACGGCGCAGAACGCGATGATGAACATCGTAACGATTTTCCTGTCCGTTGGTACCGGCCTGACCATGCAGGCGGACAAGTTCCTGAACTATCAGACCATTCTGATCATCTGCTTGGGCCTGGTTGCTTTCGCAGCAGGCACCGCAGCAGGCGTAATTTTCGGTCAGATTATGAAGGTTGCTTCCGGCAATAAGGTAAATCCGCTGATCGGTTCTGCCGGTGTATCGGCGGTGCCGATGGCAGCCCGTGTATCGCAGGTGGTAGG
>CDYK01035210.1_pt1 | contig 30525 bp, 26 predicted proteins | sample 554841 | NCBI WGS metagenome assembly CDYK01 (sample SAMEA3182102, study PRJEB8094) | gut metagenome | biome: human; feature: gut; material: Stool; isolation source: human stools | place: Canada | collected 2013-02-18
GTCCAAAACATTCTTTTAAAAAAGCGGCGAACTCAACCGAGTGCCGTGTCCCATTCGCAACCAGGTCGTAGGTGTTCCCGACGCTTTTCCCTGTCGTTTCGTCTATCCATCTGCGACGTCTCACCACCAGCGTCACTTTCTTGTCTCGCAGTGGAAAGTCCCTCACCTTTGATGGCTCATAAAAGCCGTTGGGACGATATGCATGACCTTCTTCTGGGTGCCGCAACTGCTCCATCTCGTCAAGATGGAATGTTATCTCTCCGGTCTCCACGCCTTGCTGTTCACTGATTGGGATATCCTTTTCAACTACGTTGACTACTGTGAAATAATCCAACAGACCTTTCGGGAACATCAATCTCGCTATTGACTGATATATGGACAATGGATCTGACATATATATATACCTTTAAATCTGTCAGCTAAGGTACGATAGTTTTTTCAACTTCTCAAACACAGGGTTTTGCACATGAGCCCACATTTGCCGTAAAACGCCTTATTCCACGACAGAATTGCAGCCGGAAGCCTGTACGGACATGTCCGACCGCAAATCTGTCGGTCCGTCCCATCAAGGGATCAAGCCTGAAAGTAGGTTTTTCGTAATCCTTAAAAAACTTGGTAGTCTTTGGTTGTCTTTTCGGTCTGGATTTCTCATCGGGTCATGTGCCATCGGCGCAATTCTTTTTCCCCCATGACATCTATTCTCGAAAATACTGCCTAATCTTTACCAATTTATTCTTTAACGCTTACTTAGGAACTTGAAACAGTCGGGAGAGACTGTCTTAAAAGTAAAACTACCCCTTGTGAGGATTGAGAACCCCCTGTAGGGGCATATTTTTCAGCTCTCGCCGGGACTTTTCAGACAGTCTGTGGAGAGGGGAGAGGCACAAAAATACGAACAAACTTGCTTGTTCGGTAAATTTGTTCGTAAAAAATGGTCAATTGATGTTTGATTAGTGTTTAGTGGAGATGGGCGGAGTCGAACCGCCGTCCAAACAACGCACCAAGAGGCTTTCTACACGTTTAGTCGTCCTTTGGTTGTCGGCCGCGGCCTGCCGGAAGACGGGCTAACCGAAGCTTATCCTTTGAGGCTTGGCCGGATTTAAAGGAGTCCTCCGGTGCGTCCTTCTTGAATGATACCCCGAACTCGGAACAGAGAAGGCGTAAAGTCCGCGGGATACTCGTCGGAACCGCATCCTAGGCGGCTCGGATTAAGCTAATGCGACTTGGTCGATTAGGCAGCGAGTGCGAAGTTGTTATCAGCAACTAAATTTTTGGAGATCCAGTTTTGCGGGCCGGCCCTCCGGGAGCCCGACGTGCTTACCGCTCAGAATCATTGCTGTCAAAACCAGAACATCCCCAAGCGATTTGTGGCAAATATACGATGAATATTCCGGATTTGTTTCAACAAAGTGCAAAAAAAATCAGGTGACTGTTACCGGCTCGCCTAACCTGTAAAAACAAGTTTGATGGGTTGAGAGAGAAGTACTTTATGTTCGACTGTTTCTTCCAAGGAGGATAGCGATGCAGTCTGACTGAGGGAACGGGAAGGAAATGAATATTTTTTCACCTCAAAGAGCATTTCAAACAAATCCAAGCAAATTCTAATAATACGGTAAAGATTTGACAATAATATCGAGAGTAGGTGTCAGTTTGAAGAAGGTGTGTGCTTGTGGCGCATGGCAGTTGATGAAAGTGAAGAAGATAAAGTGAAGAAGAAAAAAGTGAAGAAGAAAAAAGTGAAGAAGATAAAGTGAAGAAGATAAAGTGAAGAAGATAAAATGAAGAAGATAAAATGAAGAAGATAAAGTGAAGAAAAAACTTTCAAAATAGACTGCTTCTTAAACATTTGCCGTATCTTTGCGCTTGAATGAGACAGTTTGTGATACGTCCGCTCAATGCGGCGGGACATGTGACGGCAATGCCGATGCCTAGGATGGTCAGGGATGACTGGTCATTCATCTATCTTATTTCAGGAGAGGTTCTTACTGATGTTGACGGAAAGCCTTATCTGCTGCGGGGGCAGGACTGCGCTCTGATTCAGCCAGGGGAGGCATATTCAGTGAAGCATTTCAAGGATTCGGTCGGGTATATGGGTGCGTTTTCGCAGACACTGTTGCGCAACACAGGTCACAGAATCCTGAGACTTGGTGCTCCGAGCGTGATGACGGTTCCGATGGAAGACAAGGTCTTCTTTGACGAGTTGATGATCCGCTTGACCAGATTTGCCGAAGACCTACCTACGGTTCAAAGTCTGCTGGAAGTCATTCTGTGCCAATTCGATAATGCTGTCCCTCGCAGCACCGGCTCGGCTTCGTCCAGACTTAGCGCCGCCTATCTCGGCAAAGTCTTCGACCCCTCTCACACTTTCGGGAAAGTATCTGAATATGCAGCCGAGCTCAGTGTGACTCCAAGCCATCTGAACCGCACCGTGAAGTCGGAGACCGGAAGAAGCGCGGGGGAGTGGGTGGATAATGCAAGGTTGTCTTTGGCAAGAACCCTTCTGCACGATCCGTCCATTCCTATCAGCGAGGTCTCCTACAGACTTGGCTTTGAGGATCCCGCCTATTTCTCCCGCTTCTTTCGGAAACTGGTCGGGATGTCTCCGACTGACTTCAGAAGCATGTAGGTGCTCCTTAAATAATTACGTGGCGTTCCGGATCTGGCGGGTCATGGCGGCCATTCACCCGGATAGGGAGCGCGAAGCGCATAGGCCGCCATGACCTATCGGCATCGGAAAACATTGAACTTGATTGTATAAAAAGTCCAAGCCGAAATCTGATTATCATAAGTCCGAAGGAAGCGTCTGGACTATCTTTGCGCCCGAATATGTCCGATATGCTTGCATCCTTATTGACATCTTTCCTGATAGCCTCCGCCCCCGTGGCAGAGGTCAAAGACACAATCTCCGGCTCGGTTGTGACATCTTCCGTGAAGCGCGAAGACTTCATCTCAGACATTCCCGGAGTCTCCACTTTCTTGATGAAAAAAATCGAGGAACGCGGAATAGCATCCCCGAAGAACTTGTCTGCGGTTGTGCCGGGACTGAATATTCCCGATTACGGAACATCAATGACTTCAACCATTTACGTCAGAGGACTTGGTTCCCGGATGGACAATCCTGTCATCGGACTCTATGTCGATGATGTGCCGCTTCTGGACAAGAACTGCTACGATTTCTCGTTTGCGGACATCCGCAGCCTTGAATTCCTGCGCGGCCCGCAAGGCACGCTCTACGGCCGCAACTCCATGCTTGGTGTGCTATCGGTCGAGACATTGTCTCCCGCTGTCTATCAAGGGACAAGGGCAAGCATTGAATATGGCGGCGCAGCCACGATGTCCGCAAAAGTCTCGTTCTACAAAGGAAAACTCGGCCTGGCTGCGACATGCTCCCATAGCAACGGATTCTATGTCAATGAGTATGACAACTCCCATTGCGGCCTGTCGGATGCAGCCTCACTCCGTGTGGTCCACGTCGGAAAGGTTGGGCGAGCCGCTTATGACAACATACTGACCATCTCCTTCACGGACCAGATCGGCTACCCCTACAGGTTGTGGCTTCCGGATGAGAAACGGCTGCTGCCTGTTGACTATAATGACAAGAGCGGCTACAAAAGGCTGACCGTGATGGATGGACTTCGCCTTAAAGCAGATCTTGGAAGCTGGAAACTAAGCTCTGTCACAAGCATTCAGATGCTTTTCGATTCAATGAATATGGATCAGGACTTCACTCCGGAGTCCATATTCACCCTCAATCAGACCCAGAGGCAGTTCGCGGCTACTCAGGAGTTAATCCTGAAGCCCTCGGTCCATCCTGACTGGTGGGACAGCCAGACGGGTGTCTTCCTTATGGCCAAGTTCAACAGGATGAGCGCCCCCGTGGATTTTCTCGAGGGTGGGATAAAGTCCTTGATCCTTGACAACGCCAACTCCGGAATCCCTGCGGATTTTGGAAGACTGGACATCCTTGAGGACAGATTTCGGATCTCGAGCGATTTTGACATTCTGTCAGGCAATCTGGCCGTCTATCACGAGTCCGTTCTCACCTTTGGCAGGTTGATGCTCACGGCAGGACTCAGGCTTGACTATGAGGGCGGAAGGATGCGCTATGATTCCAATTCCAACATCCATTTCATCCTCGCTCCTGTGATGCCTGACCACATTCCTTTCAGCACTTCCCTCGAAGGAAACGAGTTGGTTGACTGTGTCCAGCTACAACCCAAGATCTCAGCGATTTACGATGCCGCTACCGAGAGGATGAAAACCCTGGGAACCGGGTTGACATTCTCTGCCACCGTGTCAAAGGGCTATCGGGGCGGAGGCTTTAACACGCAGATCTTCTCGGATGTCCTCCAGCGGAAAATGATGCTTGGAATGATGGAGTCGCTCGGCGTGCATCTTGACAGTCAAGGAGATATGTCAACCGATGGACTGACATACAAGCCGGAGAGTTGTCTTAACTATGAGGTAGGCGGGAAATACCGGATGAGGTCAGCCGGGCATATTCTTGAATCTTCTCTCACCGCTTACCGCATTGATTGCCGGAATCAGCAGATGACCGTGTTCCCCTACGAGAAAGGCACAGGCCGTATAATGACGAATGCCGGGAAATCCCGGAGCATCGGAGTGGAGATCGAGACGTGCTGGATCTGGAAAGGGATCTCGCTGACAATCTCCGGAAGTCTGATGGATACCCGTTTCATTGAATATGACGACGGACGCAACGATTGGTCCGGCAAACGGATACCCTATTCTCCGAACGGAACCCTTAATTTAAGGGCTGGGTACAAGTTAGCGCTCAATGGACGCTATCTTCGTTCCGTGTCGTTGAACGCTGATCTGAATCATTACGGAAGAACGAATTGGAACGAGTCCGGGGATGTCTGGCAGTCGCCATATTCATTGATAGGAGCCGACATCCGCCTCTCGACTCCGAAGGTGGAGTTCTGGCTCAGAGGGCAGAACCTTACCGGGGCGGAATATTCAGTGTTTTACTTCAAGTCTGTCGGCAACTCGTTCTTTCAGATGGGGAAGCCTCGCAGACTGACGATAGGAATGTCAATAAATCTTTAATTAGTAGTATTTTATGAAAAGAATCGCAATGCTTTTACTGGCTGCGGCAATGTTGCTGCCCCAGTCCTGCTCCAAAGGGAACGGATCGAACGAGGAACCTCTTGTCGCCAATGAATATGAATATTCAGGCACTATGACCGTCACGTCCGGCGGATCTGACAATGTCTCGGAGAACGTGACAGTGGATTGCCTTTTGGACGAGGACACCAGAACCATGAAGATCTTGTTCCATAAAGTCAAGTTCGTCCCTCAGATGCCCATCACTCTTGACGTGACAATTCCTGATGTCGCCTATTCTGAGAAAAACGGCACGGTCGTGTTCTCCGGTGACGGAATCGTCCCTCTTTCCGGAGGCACTGTCCCGTTCCCGAAGTACACTGTGACAGCCCTGTCCGGCACTTTGACCGCCACCGGTCTCATCCTTGGCCTCAATTTCGGAGACTATCCGGTCACTTACACAGGCGCCCTGAAAAAGTAGGATATCGGCACGGTAACATAATTGGTTCTTCCGCCCTGAAAGACAATCTGAGATTGCCTGCCGTTTTTTTCATGCTAATCTGCTTTGGTGGCGGATAGATGCGCGGAAATGATTAAATTTGCAGACTATGGCAACGAACACGATGGAAAAGGCAATATACAACAGGACGGAACTGCTTCTGGGAGAGGATGTGATGGGGGCGCTTGCGGGGACTCGGGTGATCATCTTCGGAGTCGGCGGGGTCGGAAGCTGGTGTGCGGAGGGACTTGTGCGGAGCGGGGTCACCAGGCTGACGATTGTGGATTCGGACAGGATCTGCATCACCAATGTGAACCGGCAGCTGATGGCTACCACCAAGACCGTTGGTCAGGTGAAGGTGGAAGCGCTTAGAAATCACTTGCTTGAGATCAATCCCAAGGCCGAGGTCACCGCGATCCAGCAGATCTACTGCGAGGAAACGGCTGGCCAGTTCAATCTTGATGAATATGACTACGTGGTGGACGCTGTTGATTCTCTGAAGGATAAGGCGCTTCTGATACTGAATGCGTCGGCCAGCAGGGCGCGTTTTTTCTGCTCGCTTGGAGCGGCGCTGAAGGTGGATCCGCTCAGGGTTAGGGTGGCTGAGTTCTGGAGCGTGAGGGGATGTCCGCTGGGGGCGGCGCTGAGAAAGAAGATGAAGCGTGCCAAGACGCTGCCTTCCAAGGAGTTCCTTTGTGTGTACGATGACGAGGTACTGCCTAACAGGGGTAGTGTACGGAGTTGCGGCACGGAGAAATGCATGTGTCCGAAGGCTCAGGACGGGCCTGGGAATCCGGAACTTCTGAACCATGAGTGGTGTTCCTCTAAGGCGCAGATCAACGGCACGACCGTCCATGTCACAGCCATATTCGGAATGACGCTCTCTGGACTTATCATCGAGGACATCTACCGTCGGACGTTGAAGGCGGAGGTCACCGCTGATTCCTCGGCAGGACATTCCGCCGGGGCGGAAAGAACGTCGGACGGTTTGGCGTATAAGTCCGAAGAGGCAAGAGCCGCTGTTGATGACATGGTAGGAAACTCCGCCGGGGCGGAGGGCGCTTCTGAGATCTCCAGGGTGCGGAATCCATGGAAAACACCGGAGGCCGGGTGAGCATATTCATAAAAATATTCAGAAAGAATGGAAAAGGTTTGGGATCCGTTGAGGAAGAAGGAGGTGGCGCTGACGCCGGAGGAGAAGGTGCGGCAGTGGTTCATCGGCGTGCTGCGGGAGAGGCTGAAGGTTCCCGAGTATATGATGATGAGCGAGGTGGCGATGAAGTTCGGAGGGAAGGATTTCCGCGCCGACATCCTCGTCTACAGGCGGGACACGGCTCCGCTGATGGTGGTGGAGTGCAAGCGGGAGGATGTTCAGATGAGCCGGGAGGTGCTGGAGCAGGCGCTTCGGTACAATCTGGTGCTGAATGTGAAATATGTGGTGATAACCAACGGGTTGAAGACTTTCGGCTTCGCGCGCGACGGCGAATCATATTCACAGATGAAAACTTTCCCGGATTGGGAGACAATGCAGAAATAAATGGGTGCTACTATAACACAAGGCTATCTTGACAGGCCGATTTTCGGAATAGTCTCGGATGCGGCCGAGGCGTTGGGCGTGAGGGCTTTCGTGATCGGAGGCTACGTGCGGGACTGCTTTCTCGGCAGGCCGAACGACGACATAGACATCGTGGTGGAGGGGAGCGGAATCCAGCTCGCCGAGGCGGTGGCCGCGAGGATCGAGGAAAAGGAGAGGCGGCATTGCAACGTGTCCATATTCAAGACCTTCGGTACCGCGATGCTGAAATGGCACGGGGCGGAGATCGAGTTCGTCGGCGCGCGGAAGGAGTCCTACCGCCACGACTCCCGCAAGCCGATCGTCGAGGACGGGACGCTTGAGGAGGATCAGGAACGCAGGGACTTCACCATCAATGCGATGGCCTTCAGCCTCCAGAAGGAGGACTACGGCGCTCTCGTTGATCCGTTCGGCGGCATCAGGGATCTCGCGGCGGGGATAATCCGCACTCCTTTGGAACCCGAGCGGACCTACAGCGACGACCCTCTGAGGATGCTCCGCGCGATCCGCTTTGCCACGAAACTCAGCACGCCGGAGCAAAAATTCACCATCGTCCCGGAATCCCTGCGCGCGATGAGGAATATGCGCGATCGGATGACGATCCTTTCCAAGGAGCGCATCGTCGAGGAACTCAACAAGATCCTCGTCACGCCGCACCCTTCGATGGGATTCTTCCTAATGGACGAGACCGGGCTTCTTGAATATATCCTCCCGGATCTTCTGAATCTCAAAGGTGTGGAATCCGTTGACGGAAAGGGACATAAGGAGATATTCTCGCACACGCTCCAGGTTGTTGACAACGTGGCGGCCTCGGAGATCGAGGGCATCGCCTCCGGTGTCTTGAAGGATTATGCGCCCGAAGAGGGTGGTGACGGTTTCGTCGAGTCCGTCCGCACTATGCCGAATGTCTGGCTCCGCTGGGCCGCCCTCCTGCACGACATCGGAAAGCCGGCGTCCAAGCGTTTCGACCCTTCGGTCGGCTGGACATTCCACGGTCACGAGGTGGTGGGCGCGAAGATGGTTCCGAGAATATTCAAGGCCCTGAAGATGCCTCTGAACGAGAAGATGAAGTACGTCCAGAAGCTCGTGAGCCTCCATCATAGGCCTATCGCCCTTGTGGACGAGGAGGTTACGGACTCAGCTGTGCGCCGTCTCCTGTTCGACGCCGGCAATGAGATTGATGACCTGATGCTCCTGTGCAACGCCGACATCACATCCAAGAACCCGGTGAAGGTCGCCCGGATCCGCCAGAATTTTGAACTGGTGAAGCGCAAGCTCGTCGAGGTCGAGGCCAAGGACGCCATCCGCAACTTCAAGAACCCGATTACCGGTGAATATGTGATGGAGGTCTATGGCCTGAGTCCGTGCCGCGAGATAGGTGTCCTGAAGGAATATGTCAAGGAAGCCATCCTGGACGGCCAGATCGGCAACAACTTCGAGGAGGCCGACGCCCTCATGCGCGCCAAGGCCGCAGGGATGGGGCTTGTGCCCGTGGGTTTAAACAAAACAGATTCTCTTAAACAGTGAAGATTATGGACAGAAGAAAATTCATCAAGGTCGGAGCCGGCGCCGTCACTGTCGGAGCGGTGTCGGGCGGGTTCGCGCTTATGCGGGCTTCCGAACGTTCCGCTGAAATCGGGCCTTACGCTGGTTCCGTTGGTTCCGGGTCGTTGGAAGGCCTTTCGGGAGAACGGACATATTCATCGGAATCGGGAAAAGCGGGTAAGGATGATCTTCTTGTGAGGTTTCTCGGGACGGGCGCCGCGGACTGGGACGGCGTGGATGAGAGGGGAGAGTTGAGAAGGCTTTCAAGCGTCCTGCTTGACAACCGCATCCTGATAGACTTCACCCCTACCGACACCGACATGCTACCGGAAGGGTTCGTGGCTCCGGATGCCGTGTTCTATACTCATTCGCATTCAGATCATTACAATCCCAAGTCCGCGATCGGAACCCTTAATGCCAAGGTCGTCTATGTCGGCGACACCTGGCTGGAGAGGGCGAAGGCGGATTTCGCCGCCGCTTCTTCGGAACTCGGAAAACCCTCGCCGGAGGTTGTCGGCATCCCGGTGGGCAGGAAGGTGCGGTGCGGCGACATCACCATCACCTCTCTTCCCGGCAACCATGCGACGAAGGACGACAGCGAGCAGACTCTCATCTACCTGATAGAGAAAGGCTCCGTTCGTGTCCTCTATGCGACCGACACCGGAGGGATCCCTGTGAGGGCCGCCAGACTTGTCGGAATCGACGCCCACATCGCTGACGGTAAGCCGATAACCGGACTGATCATGGAGGCTACCATGGGCATCGATTATGATGAGGATTTCCGGATCTACACTCACTCCAGTGTCGGCACGGTCCTTCGCACGACCCACGTCCTCCTGTCCACGGGACGGCTCACCGCCCCGGAAGGCCAGCCCGTCTACCTGACCCACATGGCCAGAACCCTCCACGGCACGCAAGCCCAGCTGGACGCCACCCTCCCGTCCCCGCTCCGCGCCGCCTACGATGGCCTGGAGGTCATCTTCCGAGGACGCGCCTGATCTGCCCGTGAGGGACTTCGGTGAATCCTGCGCCCCGTGCTTAATGATTCTATCGATCCTGATTTACAGCCCGTGAGGGACTTCGGTGAATCCTGCGCAAGGGAAGAGAGGACAGTCTCGAGTTTTACAAATCACTTTCAGCCCCATCCCCCGTATGCCGCGCTCCAGCCGCACATGGGCTGAAAAACTTTCACTTTTGCCGTGGACTTTTTCAGCCGGTTATGCCTTTAGTCGCCTTCTGTGGCACAACCCCATGAACGGGTTTCGTAAGCCTGTCCAGACGACGCCATCGATTTTAGGTTTTTTCCTTCGTTAAATTCTTTCGTTAAAGAATACGAAGAGACAGAAAGTGGATAAAGTTGTGTATCTTTAAGACCTTAAATTCGAACAGAAATGAAATCAGCACCACGTAAGGCCGGGAAGAAGCCGGCGGTCAGGGAGAAGCGGATCTCCAACATTGTTCGTCCGTCGGATTTGACCTCAAAGGAATGGCAGGTCGCTTTGCGGCGGCAGGCGGCGCAGAAGGAGAACCTTATTGTGCGGCAGCCTGCGGACGAGGGACGGTACGGGGTCTACGAGGTGAGCAACCCGCTCAGCCGCAGTGTCTACAAAGTCGTTTACAGGGGATTGGCAAGCAAATGGAACTTCTGCTCGTGTCCGGATTTCAAGACCAATCAGCTGGGGACATGCAAGCACATAGAGGCGGTGAAAATCTGGCGGACGGACCACAGGAAAGGCAGACTCGGGGATCTGCCGCCATATTCATCGCTCTATCTGACATATTCAGAGTGCCGCACCGTCCGTATCAGGATAGGGTCGGTCAGAAGAGCCTCGATGAGGCTTCTGGCGAGTGAATATTTTTCCGCCGACGGGGTCGCGCTTCCAGGCAAGGTGGCAGAGCTGGAGGGTTTCATCATAAGGGCGAAGGAACTCGACCCGGACTTCCGATGTTACCCTGATGTGCTTGACTACATCTCGGAGACGAAGGATTCGGATTACCGTAAGGGCTTTCTGTCCAAACTGACGGACAAGGACTTGGACGGCCTTTTGAAAACCAGTCTCTACCCTTACCAAAAGGAGGGGATCCGCTTCGCCTTCGGGAAGGGCAAGTCCATCATCGCGGACGAGATGGGACTTGGAAAGACGGTCCAGGCCATCGGCGCGGCGGAACTCCTCCGCAAGGCCGGCTTGGTGTCTTCCGTACTCATCATCTGCCCCACGTCGCTTAAGTACCAGTGGCAGAAGGAGATCGAGAAATTCACGGACTCCTCCGCCCTGGTGATAGAGGGCGATCCGGTCAAGCGCGCCCAGATGTACAAGTCTGATGTGTTCTACAAGATAGTCTCCTACCACGCAATGAACAGGGACGTGCGCCTGAAAGGGGAGATGTTCGCCGAATGTGTCATCATGGACGAGGTCCAGCGCCTGAAGAACTGGAACACCCAGATCGCGAGGTCGGCCAGACATATTCATTCGGACTATTCCATCGTGCTTTCGGGTACGCCGCTGGAGAACAAGCTTGAGGATCTGTATTCAGTGATGCAGCTGGTGGATCAGTACTGCCTCGGCCCTTACTACAAGTTCGTGGAAGAGACCACGGTCCGGGATGACACCGGCAAGGTGCTGTCCTACCGCAATTTGAATATGGTGTCGGAGAAGATCCGCTCCCGCCTCATACGCCGCCGCAAGGCGGATGTCTCGCTTCAGATGCCGGCACGCACCGACAAACTGCTTTTCGTGCCCATGACCCCTCAGCAGAGGGAGATGCACGATGAGTGGAAGGCCGCCGTCGCCAAGATTGTGTACAAGTGGAAGAGAATGCATTTCATCAGCGAGACCGACCGGCGAAGGCTGCTGCTCATGCTCAGCCAGATGAGGATGGTCTGCGACAGCACTTTCATCCTTGACCAGAAGACGCGGTACGACACCAAGGTTGAGGAGACGATGAACATCCTCCACGACCTGTTCGAGTCCGGGGATGAGAAGGTGGTGATTTTCAGCCAGTGGGAGAGGATGACCAGGCTGATCGCCGCCGAACTTGCGGGTGCGGGCGTGCGTTACTCCTCCTTGAACGGGCTGGTGCCGTCGGAGAAGCGCAAGAAGCTGTGCGATGATTTTCAGGAGGATCCGGATTGCAGGGTCTTCATCTCGACGGACGCTGGCAGCACGGGTCTGAATCTTCAGGCTGCGTCCCTCGTGATCAATCTGGATCTGCCGTGGAATCCGGCGGTCCTTGAGCAGCGCATTGCCAGAATCTACAGAATTGGCCAGAAACGCAGCATCCAGGTCATAAACATGGTCGCGCGCGACTCGTTCGAGGAGCGGATGCTCTCGACCCTCAATTTCAAATCCTCGCTCTTCGAAGGAATATTCGATGGCGGGGATGACACCGTCGTACTGGATGACAGCCGCCTCGGCAAGGTGCTGGAAGGGGTTTCTGAATATGTTGACGCGCCTTCCGAGACCGAACCATATGACGGATCAGCCGAAACGATGGAGAAGGAGCTGACTGAGAAACCTGTTCCGGAGGTGGGCTTTGGAATAATGGATCCTGTTGAGGATTCCGATATGGTGTCTGGCGTGGGTTCCGAAGCCATCCCTGAAAAGGAAGAGGCTGCCGTCGTGAATGAAGTTGGGAATGCTGAGGAAGCAGGAGCAGGGTGCGGAGCGGGCGAAAACGAGCCGGCGGAAGAGGGACAAAGGGTTGGGAAAGTCCGTCCTGCGTCTCCCGAAGTCCTTGTCAGCCAAGGTGTCGCGTTCCTTTCCGGTCTGGCTGAGACCTTGCGCTCGGAGGAAGGAGTCCGGAATCTGACCGAGACCATGGTCAAGACCGACCCCGTTTCCGGAAAGTCTGAGCTCCGCATCCCCGTTCCCGACAAAGAGACCGTCACCGGCATCCTCGCCCTCTTCGGCAAGCTCCTGAAAGGCTGACACCGACGCTTTGCCGGAAAACGGTCAACGAATATGTCGAAGTGTCCTTCTATTCATTGGCCACAGGGTTGATGCCGGTACGGCGCGGCTCGGTGGCGGGCGGAAATGTCTTCCGCATCACTCGGAATCCCAGATTGACACTGGTGGGGTTGGAGTCCGGAGAAAAATGAGTATATTCGCACGCATTTTCAGGGAATGGGAGATACTGATCTTAGGACGGCTTTTCTTCAGCTGCATCTGAGCGTGCTGCTGGCTGGGTTCACGGGGCTGTTCGGCAAGTTGATCACGCTCAATGAGGCCACGTTGACATGGTACCGGCTGTTCTTCACGACAGCCGTGCTTGTTCTGTTCATCGGATTCCCTAAGGTCAGTTTGAAGAAGTTCCTTCAGATCGCCGGGAACGGGACTTTGCTCGGGCTGCACTGGATCCTGTTCTACGCCTCCATCAAGGCGAGCAACGTGTCGATCGGTGTGGTCAGTTTCGCCAGTCTGAGATTCTTCACTTCGATTTTCGAGCCGCTGGTCTTCCATAGGAGGATCTCGGTGGTCGAGATGCTGCTGGCACTCATCACCGTGGCGGGACTGGTGTGCATCTTCTCATTTGACTCCCGCTACCGGACCGGAATCATACTGGGAGTCATTTCCGCCGCCGTTTGTTCCTTATATTCAATAACCAATAAGATTGCCAGCGAGGGCGTGAGATCCCGGACGGTGCTGCTTTATCAGATGGCGGGCGGACTGCTCGGCGTCACCGTGATCATCCCTGTCTACCTTCTGATCTATCCTTCGACGCAGCCGGTGATGGTCTTCCCGACAGGTGCGAACCTGTGGTGGATGCTGTGTCTGGTACTGTTCTGCACGGTCGGTCTTTACCTCCTGCAGATCATTGTGCTGAGGAAGCTGTCCGCGTTCACCGTCAACCTTACCTACAATCTTGAACCATGCTACACCGTCATTATCGCCTTCCTCGCCTTCGGAGAGGCCCGCGAGTTGAACGCCTCCTTCTACATGGGTATTTCCCTGGTGATTCTCAGCGTGTTGCTTCAGACGGTAAGGGCGTTGCGGAAGACCGCGTCGTAGGCCGGTGGCTTTAAGTCAGCCAACTCCTCCTACTAATTCCAGACGGTCAGGGCGTTACGGAAGACCGCTTCGTAGGCCGGTGGCTGGCGGATGGAGCGCTCTACAGGCTCAGTGGCCGATGCTTAATGACCGATGCTTAGTGACTGATGCTCAGTGGCCGAGGCGGTGCCGTCGCTATTGCCGCCGCTCGGGAATGATTACGTGGTGGTTACCGATGGGGGAGCGGAGAAAGTAGTCCGCGAGTCCGGGTGCGTCCACCAGTATCTGCGTCCTGCAAAGGCAATCATTGTACTGGTTTTCAAGAATTTCCACATCTTCAAGGAACATTTCCGAGCAATCCGGAGAGAGTTTGAATATCCTTGCGGCTCCGGCGGGCAGCACTCCATGGACCGCCACACCGATTCCTGACTCGAAGTGGGTGTCGTAGGAATATTCCTCCACCATGTTCAGTGGAACGGTGCAGTGGGCGAACAGCATCTTGTCGCCGTTGATGCGTGATAGGTTCGCCTGGAAGCCGGAGATTCCGAACTTCCGTTGGGCGATGCACATTGACAGGAGCGTGGGTATGTCTCCCTCGCACGTGGCCACGACCCCCTGGCTGTTCAGGATTGCCAGAGCCATGCAGCCGGTGTTGCCGAGGGCTGTCAGCAGGTCGAAGCAGCGGAGTGACACCCCAGCCAGCCCGTATCTCTTCACCAGCGTCTTCATGGCGCAGTAGATGTCCATTGAGCCACTGAAGTCTTTTCCGGAGATGCTCTTCCCGAACTTCGGCTTGTTAGGCGGGTTGAGTTTCAGCCCTTTCAGCCATTTGCGGTCAGGCTCTTCGGCCAGCCCCACCAGTTCGTTGATGTCGATGTCAACAATCTCGACACCGAGCCTCTCCTTGGCCACGGCGTAGTCTACGTCGCTGGAAATCAGCCAGTCGGAAGGCTTTCCGATAACGCCAACCTTGTAACCTTCCAGAATGCGGCCCATGTCATATTCCTTCACATGGTTTTTCCCGCCCTTCGTGAAGCCGCCTCGGAGTCTGAGGGCGATCTCCTCCGCGCTTCCGTGAATGATCTCTCCCGGCCATCCGGCCCGGTTCAGGAACGATAGGATCTCCATCGACGCGGCGAGGGAGTTGCTCTTCCCGCTGGTAAGCAGCCTGACCGGCATGCCGTCAGGAATATTCAGAGACCCTTCCTTGCAGAAGATGATTTTGAATATTCCCTCCGTCCCTCCGGTCCTGACGTAGATGATGTTGTTCCGTGTCCTGGAATATTCGGAAAAGTCGGTGCGGCCGAACTCAAACGCCTCGCCGAGCGCCTCCTCAATGTCCTGAATGAATCTTTCGTCCGCCGGCTCCGCCACCGTCTCGCTGTGCAGCCCCGAAGTCAATGAGTAAAGTGTGTACATATTCGCTTATTTGGTAATCCTTGATGCTTACTAAAAGTCATTGTGTCATTTGATTCTCTCCGCCAATTCCAGTGACGGCAAATCTCTCTCTATCATGGCCGGATTATTATGGTATATCATGGCCGGATTGTTATGGTCTGGCAACTTTGGCGAGCAGCTCTTAAGCGCTGAAGCCGGTTCCGCCGAATGCAATCTGCCTCTTTCTAAAGGACTTGCCGGAGGAAGTGGCCGTTCAACCCACGCGGAGTCCCGCTGACCTTGGGTGGCTAACCTTTTTTTAGGTTTTGCCGGAGGAAGAGGCCGCTCAACCCGCGCGGAATCCCGCTGACCTTGGGTGGCGCTAACCTTTTTTTAGGTTTTGCCGAAGGAAGAGGCCGCTCAACCCGCGCGGAATCCCGCTGACCTTGGGCGGCTAACCATTTCTGAAGGTCTTGCCGAATGGGGTGAGCGAGAGGAGAGCCATCTTGAAGTGCTGGAGACCGAAAGGGATGCCGATGATGGTGATGCAGCAGATAAGACCGAAGACGAGGTGCGTCGCGGCGATCTCCCACCACCCCAGCAGGATCCAAAGCACATTCATGAATATGCTGAGGCAGCCTCCGGCGTTGTCTCCGTCCACAACCTCGGTTCCGAATGGCCATAGCGAGAACACTCCGAACTTCCACAACTGGTAGCCGAACGGAATCCCGATGATGGTCACGCAGTACAGAAGTCCGGCGATAAAGTAGCCCAGACTGACCAGCAGCCCGCCCAAGATGAGCCAAAGAATATTTCCGATGATTCTCATTGATGCGAAGATAGTGTTTTTCTTAATGCTTTCGTCCGCAATTTACAACAAAAGCCCCGGAATCCGAAACTTTCGTGCGCGGAAATCCGATCTTCGCTCCCGCGGCAACCTTGGCCGGCCCTCCCGTGAGCGAACCAGGCCTTCCTGCTCACGAGACAGCCTTGGCAGACCCTCCCGTGAGCGAACAAGGCCTTCCTGCTCACGAGACAGCCTTGGCAGACCCTCCCGTGAGCGAACAAGGCCTTCCTGCTCACGAGACAACCTCGACAGACCTTCCCGTGCGCAGAACAGGCCTTCCTGCTCACGAGACAGCCTTGGCTGGCCCGTGAGCAGAACAGGTCTTTCCGCTCACGAAGAAGGTGTTAGGAAGTACGTTGTGAGGAGAATGATCGACAACTGATGGCGAGGAATAAGGTTGGAGACATGGCGGAGTCTACGGGAACATATTCATAAATAATGAATGGTGGATTTTTCTTTGAAGGACGGTTGGATTATCAGATTATATTCATATCTTTGCTAAAGTGGTACGACCGTCGGGAGTTGAACGCCCTGTCGACGTGCTAAAGATAGATGTTCACGCGGAGTTCGGCACTTTTGCTGTCACGGATGTGATTTATGCAGGGCTTTTGCTTGTGGACGCTATCGGAAGACTGAATGCCGCGGAGCATGGAATCCGCAAAGCGAGTTGGGTTATATCGCACCTGACTCGCTTTTTGTATATAACGGAGAATGAATTGCTTGCGGCTTACGAGAAAGATTTCTCACGTGATCTGGGACACTGGAGGGAACGTGAGAATGTATGAATAACCATTCGTGCGTAGACAGTGCTACAACTCGCACGAAGCAAACTGATTAGATTATGAAACGACTTCCTTATGCGGACGCTGAGAAGAAGTGCGAGGCCTCCTTCCTTGGACACGGAGATTGGTGGCATCTTTACACTCCGGGGAACCTGACGGAACTGCTGTTCAGAGACGATGATGACTATCGCTATGTGATGAATCTGATGGCAAGATGCCTGGCGGAAGTGCCGGGATTGGCTGTCGTGGCCTTTGAGGTTATGAGCAACCACCTGCACATTGTTCTATGTGGGGCCGAAGTTGAGGCAAGGCTTTTTTTCGACCTGTTCCGCAAACGGTTAAGCAGGTACATTGCCACAAGGTATGAGTCTGCCGTACCGGCTCGATTCCAGATGAGCCTAAAGCCTGTTCCGGATCTCAAGGCATTGAGGAACACCATTGTCTATGTCAATCGCAACGGGTACGTCGTGACTCCGGAATGTACCCCTTTCTCTTACCCGTGGGCTACCGGGCCGTACTATTTCTGCCGGTTTTTGCCTGATGCAAGGCTGTCTGATCTGAAAGATAGAGCGGCCCGAAGAATGTTCAAGGGGCGAAATCCGCATCTCCCGGGAGATTATCTTGTGACCAATGGACACATCGCACCGCCTTCGTACTGCGACATAAGACTCGGAATGGCGATGTTCCGCAACGCCCATCATTATTTCTGGATGGTCAGCAAGGGTGTCGAGGCCTATGAAGAGATTGCTAAAGACCTGGATGACGGGGAATTTCTAACTGATAATGAGTTGTTTACACAACTATGGAAATATGTCAGGTCTGCCTATGACATCAGCAGCCTCAAGGAGTTGAGCCAAGCTCAGAAAATGGATTTGGCAAAGCGACTTCGCTATGACTACCGTTCCTCCAATGGTCAGATCCGGCGTGTTCTTGGGCTGTCGCAGTATGAAGTGGACTCGTTGTTCCCTCTTGGCGCGCATGCGCCGCAGTGACAGGATTCTGATCCAGCATTTTAGAGACACTTTTTCTCGCGGACGAAGAAAAGGACGGTAACGGGATAGGAAGGCGGTGAGCGATGGTATTCGACGTAGAGCGATGGTCTGCGACGGTATGCGACAGTCTGCGATGGTGGGCGGACGGCGAACGATGGTGTGCGAAGGTGAGCGAAGGTTCGCGGACGGGAGATTATGCGTTTTACGGGAAGCCTCTACCAACTTAAGGAAGATAAGAATATGAAAGATCAAGTCTCGGACAGGTGTCCGGGATTCTATGTCAAACAACTAAACAATAAGTAATTATGAAAAGAATTTTGGAAGTGCTGCAGGATGGAGACGGCCAGTTGAAGTTCAGGACAGACATCAATGTCTGGAAAGACCCGATGGCGTCGATGGACATCATCCAGAATGCTATGCTGTCGATGTCAACGACGTTGTGGGGAGGAAACGAGCAGTCTGTCCTCGCGATGATACGCTCGTTGGCGATAGCGGATCTGGCCCTTTGTACGAACCGTGACGAGATGATAGAACACCTCAAAGACGCTTCATGGTCTCTTGCCGATGCTTTTAATTCGGTGCTACAAGAGGAACAGCTCCGCGGTTCGGTGACCATTTTTCCTCCCAATGTGAGGGCGCGTCCCGAAAAAAGCTGACCAGCCAGCCTTCCCCGTGCGCAAGGATAACTCCAAATGCTCACGGGGGTGCCTGCTGAGGTTGTCTCGTGAGCGGAAAGGCTTGTTCTGCTCACGGGGGTGCCTGCTGAGTTTGTCTTGTGAGCGGAAAGGCTTGTTCTGCTCACGGGGGTGCCTGCCAAGGTTGTCTCGTGAGCAGGAAGGCTTGTTCTGCTCACGGGGGTGCCTGCCAAGGTTGTCTCGTGAGCAGGAAGGCCCGGTTTGCTCACGGGAGGGTCTGCTTAGGTTGTCTCGTGAGCGGAAAGGCTCGATTTGCTCACGAGACTGCTGAACGCTCGTTGGGTATCTCGGGAATATTCGTAAATTTGTACGCTGGAGGAAATGCTTAGGGATGATCCTGAACCAGATGCCTCCGGCGTGATTGTATGACAGTATTTCAGATAATATCATTGGCCTTGATGGCCGGATTCTATGGAGTCTATCTGGCTAAACAGCTCAGTCAGAGGAGTCAAGGGATCCGGACCAATCAGATGGGGCGCGGGAATAAGGAACTGCGGACTTTGACTGTGGAGCGGTTGCTGGCTGCCTTTTCCGTCCTGATTGTCGTCGTGGAGGTGTGGAGCGTCGTCCGGGGATATTCATTCCTCCCGCGGTGGTGCGGTTGGATCGGACTGGCTTTGACGGCTCTCGGAGTGGTGTTCTTCACTACCGCCGTGCTTCAGATGCGGGACAGTTGGAGGGCCGGAATATCCCCGGACGAGAAGACCGGACTGGTCACTTCCGGCATCTACAGAATCAGCCGCAACCCGGCTTTCGTCGGTTTTGAGCTGACCTACATCGGGCTGCTTCTCTGCTTCGCAAACTGGCTTCACCTGCTCGTCGTGCTCTGCGCGGTGACGATTTTCCACCTCCAGATCCTTCAGGAGGAGCGGTTCCTGCTTTCAAGGAAAGACATTGACTACAAGGACTATTACAACCGTGTCCACAGGTATTTATGAATATGCCGTAGTGGGAAACGTCAGAGTTTTGAATAAATATTGAGATATTCAGGAAACAAAATATTTAAGAGATAAGATGGAAATATTCAAGAGATATGTGATGCTGTGCGTCGGACTGCTGATTGTGGCGTTCGGGGTGGCTTTTTCTATTCTAGCGGATCTTGGAACTTCGCCGATCTCGTGCCCGCCTTATGTGGCCAGCATGCTTTGCCCGCTGACGGTGGGGGAGGCCACGATTGTGATGCACTGCATATTCATTCTGATTCAGATGGCGCTTTTGCGGAAGGACTATGAATGGGTGCAGCTGATGCAGCTGCCGGTCGCTTTCGTTTTTGGATACATGACGGATTTCGCTTGCTGGTGCATAGCGGACGTGCCTTGCCCTAACTACCTGATGCAGGTGGTGTGGTGCCTTGTGGGCATCGTTCTCGTGGGGGTCGGTGTGGCGTTCGAGGTCGTGGCCGGAGTGGTGACGCTGGCGGGCGAGGGACTTGTGCTGGCGATCTGCAAGGCGTTCAAGACACGGTTTGACGTTACCAAGGTCGTTGTGGATGTGTCGCTTGTGGCCTTGGCGTGCGTCGCCTCCTATCTGTGGCTTGGCGGAAAGATCCATGGGGTCCGCGAGGGTACGCTCGCTGCGGCGCTCCTTGTCGGGGTCATAGCGCAATGGTGCAACAGGCCGGTCGAGAGACTGGCCGGGGCGATCGGCATAAACACCCGGCGCGATTCGGACTGAGCGGGTCATGAACCAGAAACCGATCCGTCCACGAATATGAAACCAACCCGTCCATGAACCTGATAGCCTCATACATTTCCTACATCAGCGACGTCCGGAGGTATTCGGACAGGACACGGGCGATCTATTCGGACGTGTTGAGGGAGTTCGCCGGGTTCGCGGAGGCGGACACGGATGAGGCGTTGCTGGAAACACTTGATCATCAGACTATCAGGAGCTATGAGGTGTTCCTGATGGAGACCAAGGGCAACAGTCCGCGGACGGTGGGGCTTCACCTTTCGGTGCTGTCGGGGTTCTGCCGGTTCCTGATGAGGGAGAAGAGGCTGACAGCCAATCCGGTTCGCGTCGTGGCGAAGCCGAAGGTGGAGAAGCGTCTGCCTGTCTTCTACAGGGAGGAGTCCATGAATGAATATTTCGCCGCGACGGACAGTGACGCTTCCGAGGAGAACCTGGCTCTGATCACGGGAGCGGACAAGGCCTCCGAGGAGGCATATTCAAGAAGATTGGAACGGCTGATCGTGTCGGTGCTTTACAGCACCGGGATGCGCCGGGCGGAGCTGATAGGGCTTAGGATCGGAGATGTGGATTTCGCCCGCGGGACGATGACCGTGAGGGGAAAAGGCGACAAAGTGAGAGAAATTCCGCTTGTTTCTTCGCTTTGTAAGGAAATTTCATTATATTTACAAGCGGTTGAAACGATGGTTGGTCGCGAAAGATCGGCAAGCGAGCCACTGGCGGTCACCGGCAAGGGCCTGAAACTCTATCCGGTTTTCATAGACAGGGCGATAAAAAGAGCGCTTGGGCGGGTCGGAAGCATCACCGGGAGAAAGTCTCCACACGTGTTGAGGCATTCCTTGGCCACTGAACTATTGGACGAGGGTGCGGATCTTAACTCGATCAAGGAGTTTCTGGGCCACTCCTCGCTAGCGGCGACGCAGGTCTATACGCACAACACCATCGAGAAACTGAAAAAAGTTTATGTTAACGCCCACCCAAGGGCAAAAAGCGGAGGTAAAAATGGAGATTAGAGTAAAATCCCTGAAGTTCGACGCGGATCAGAAACTGCTCGACTATGTAGAGAAGAAGGTCTCGAAACTTTCCAGATTCAGCGACCATCTTGACGGAATGGAGGTGACTTTATCTTTGCTCAAGGAGCCGGACAACAAGAATGTCAGGATCCAGACAAGGGCCTACGGCCAGGATCTTGTCATCGAGAGGAACTCAACCTCGTTCGAGGATGCCGTCAGCGCGGCTGTCGATCTGATGAAGGAAAAGATCGTAAGGACAAAAGAAAAGAAATTTGACGCATAGGATGAAAAAGAGATTGATCTTGAGTCTGATAGCCGTGGCAGGCATCGCCGCCGCGTGTGGTCAGCAAAGAGGTGTTGGAAGACAGGCCGCCGGAAATGGCGGGCCTGTCTTTCTTGATGAGACGAGAACAATCGAGGAGAGGGTGGAGGACGCTCTCTCAAGGATGACAACAGAGGAAAAAGTGGCTGTGCTGCACGCCCAGTCCAAGTTCAGCTCGGCCGGAGTGCCGAGGCTCGGCATCCCTGAGATCTGGACTTCCGACGGCCCTCACGGAATCCGTCCGGAGGTGCTTTGGGACAAATGGAGTCAGGCCGGGTGGACAAGTGATTCCTGCACGGCGTTCCCGGCGTTGACCGCGCTGGCTGCCACTTGGAATCCTGAGATGTCGGCTCTTTACGGAAAGAGCATCGGCGAGGAGGCCCGCTACCGCAGGAAGGACGTGCTTCTGGGACCTGGCGTGAACATCTGCAGAACCCCTCTCAACGGGCGCAGTTTTGAATATATGGGTGAGGATCCTTACCTTTCAGGCCGCATGGTCGTGCCTTATGTCAAGGGTGTGCAGAGCAACGGCGTGGCTGCCTGCGTGAAGCATTTCGCGCTGAACAATCAGGAATATAACCGCTTCACCACCAATGTGACAGTTGATGACAGGACTCTCTATGAGATCTATCTTCCGGCCTTCAAGGCAGCCGTCACCGAGGGGAAGGCTTGGGCGATAATGGGTTCCTACAATCTTTACAAGAACCAGTGGTGCTGCCAGAACCAGTACACTTTGAACGACATCCTTAAAGGAGAGTGGGGTTTCGATGGAGTAGTGATCAGTGACTGGGGCGGAGCCCATGACACGGAACAGGCTGTGAATAATGGTCTGGACATGGAATTCGGCACGTTTACCAACGGACTTAGCTGGTCTCTCTCAAACGCTTACGCCAACTACTACCTTTCGGATCCTTTCCTCAAGGGAATCAATGAAGGGAAATATACCATGGACGTGCTTGACAACAAGGTCCGCAGGGTCTTGAGACTTATGTTCCGCACGGTGATGGACAGGAACCGTCCTTTCGGCTCGTTCGTGAGTCCGGAGCACATCGCCGCCGCCAGAAAGATCGGGGCCGAGTCCATAGTGCTTCTCAGGAACGATGGCGGCATTCTTCCGATAAAGAACGCGAGGAAGATTCTGGTTGTCGGCGAGAACGCTGTCAAGATGATGACAGTGGGCGGCGGAAGCTCCTCACTCAAAGTGAAGAACGAGGTCTCCCCGCTGGATGGAATCAGGGAAAGGTTCGCGGATGCGAAGGTGGTTTACGAGCGTGGTTATGTCGGTGATGCCAGCGGCCAGTTCGACGGGGTGACGACAGGTCAGGATCTTAGCGAGAGCCGTTCGGCGAAAAAGCTGATCTCCGACGCCGTGGCGGCTGCCAAGGATGCCGACTACGTGATATTCATTGGTGGCCTGAACAAGAGTGACCATCAGGACAGCGAGGGCAACGACAGGGAAAGCTATGATCTTCCATATTCACAGAACGCTGTGATTGAGGCTCTTACCGCAGCCAATCCGAAACTTGTGGTTGTGAATATCTCCGGAAACGCTGTGGCGATGCCGTGGGCTGACAAGGTTCCGGGAATAGTTCAGGACTGGTATCTTGGGAGCGAGGCCGGACATTCTCTGGCGGACGTGCTTTCAGGCGATGTCAACCCTTCCGGAAAACTACCGTTCACGATCGGGGCCACGCTGGCGGATTATCCTGTTCAGTCTGAAATCCAGTACCCGGGAATCCCTCGCAAGGAGACCGTCAAGATGGGCATCCAGGACAAGATCATCTACGACGAGACCTACACGGAAGGAATATTCGTGGGCTACCGTTGGTTCGAGCATAGCGCCATCAAGCCGACCTTTCCGTTCGGCTACGGACTCAGCTACACCACGTTTGAATATGGCGAGCCTAAGACTTCTGGCTCAATCGAAAAGGGCTTGACCGTCACTGTTCCGGTGAAGAACACCGGCTCTGTGGCCGGTGCTGAGATCGTGCAGATTTATGTCAGCGCTCCGGAAAGCTCAGTCGAGCGTCCGGTAAAGGAACTCAAGGGCTTCGGAAAGATATTCCTTGGACCAGGCAAGTCTGGTGAGGTGAAAGTGACTTTGGACAAGGCGGCCATCAGCTATTTCGACGCTGAAAAGCATGATTGGGCGGCTGAAAAAGGCAACTACAGGATTCTTGTCGGGGCTTCGTCCGAGGATATTCGTAAGACATTGGATTTTAAGTATTAATAGAGCCTTGAATGGCGAAAGGAACGGTTAATGTCGGCAGCCGGTGCCGTGAGATAGTTTCCGCTGTCAAGTCAGGGCAGTTCGCCCCCGTCTATCTGCTGATGGGGGACGAACCGTACTACACGGACATGGTCTGCGATGCTGTCATCGAGAACGCTCTTGACGAGGCTTCGCGGGATTTCAACGAGACGATCTGCTACGGGGCGGACGTCGATGCGGACACCGTTATCACAGCTGCCCGCAGGTTTCCGATGATGGCTGAGAGGCAATTGGTTGTGGTGAAGGACGCGCAGGCAATGCGTGATCTGGAGAAGTTGGCTGTTTATTGCGAGAAACCTTTGGACTCCACGGTTCTGGTGCTTTTGATGCGCGGGGCTTCAGCTGACAAACGGAAGGCGTTGTACAAGCAGGCCTCCAAGAACGGGATTGTTGTCGAGTCCAATGCATTGAGGGACTACGAGATGCCTTCGTGGATCGCTCAGTATTATTCCGGAAGGGGACTGTCAATCGATCCCGAGGCCGCAGCTCTGCTGGCTGAGTCCGCCGGCACGAATCTGAGCCGCATCGCCGTCGAGACCGACAAGATGCTGAAGAATCTCCCGGAGGGAGCGAAGCAGATAACTGTCTCGGACATCGAACGGAATGTCGGCATCAGCCGTGAGTTCAGCGTGTTTGAGCTGACCAAGGAACTTTCGGCGAGGAACGGGGCGAAGGCTTTGAGAATAGCCGCGCGCATCGGTGAGGCGGCGAAGTTCGCCATGCCGATGGCCGTCAGCGCCCTCTACACCCATTTCGCCAGAATCCTGAAATACGCCGCGTTGAAGGAAAAGAACCGATACCCGGACAGAACCGCCGTCGCTGCCGCCCTGCAAGGCGTGAACCCTTACTTTTGGAAGGAATATGACATTGCCGTGGCCAACTACCCGGTCCGCAAGGCGATGGAGGTGATCTCCCTTCTTTGTGAATATGACTACAAAGGCAAAGGAGGAGATGCCGGGGAAGCCACTCCGGGCGAACTGCTCGTTGAATTGACAAGCAAGATTTTAAGTATATGAGTGAGAATATTATCGAGTGCAGGAATGTCTGCAAGAACTTCGGGGAGAAGGTCGCGCTTGACAACGTCAGTGTGAGCGTCCCTAAAGGCGGAATATTCGGTCTGCTGGGGCCTAACGGTGCCGGAAAGACCACGCTGATCCGCATCATTAACCGGATAACTATTCCTAATGGTGGAGAAGTTTTGTTCGACGGTCGTCCGATAACGCAGTCGGATGTCGAAAAGATAGGCTATTTGCCTGAAGAGCGGGGACTCTACCGCAAGATGGAGGTCGGCGACCAGGCAATGTATCTGGCCCAGTTGAAGGGCATGAGCGCCGCAGAGGCCCGCAAGGCCTTGAAAGAGTGGTTCGTGCGTTTCGGAATCCAGGACTGGTGGAAGAAGAAGGTCGAGGAACTGTCCAAAGGTATGGCCCAGAAGGTTCAGTTCATCACGACCGTTGTGCACAAGCCGTCACTGATGATTCTGGACGAGCCGTTCTCCGGTTTCGACCCGGTGAACGCCGAGTTGATCCGCAAGGAGATCCTTCGTTTGAAGGACGAGGGAGCCACAATCATCCTATCGACACATAATATGGAGTCTGTCGAGGAGTTGTGCGACAACATCGCCCTGATCAACAAATCGCATCTGGTGATTACCGGCGGGGTCAACGAGATCCGTCACAAATACGGCAACAACAACATCGAGCTGGTCTACACCGGCGAGGACAAGGTGAAGGATGCCGAAGGAATATTCAAGGTCCTTTCCGACGAGGACAACGCCGGACGGCACACCGCCGTGCTGACTCTCGGGGAGAACGTGTCCTCCAATGACGCGCTCTCTGTCCTGCTCGGTCAGGACATCATCGTCAACTCGTTCAAGGAACTGATCCCGAGGATGAACGACATATTCATAAAACTTGTAACCGAGGAGGCATAGTCATGAATTTCAGAATAATAAAGACTGTCATAGCGAGGGAATATCTCACCCGCGTCAAGAAGAAGTCCTTCATTGTCACCACGATACTTGTGCCGCTGATTTTCGCGGCGACCATGATAATTGTCGGATTGATCATGGCCGGGACGAAGGAAAGGAAGCAGGATGTCGCCGTGGTTGACCGCTCCGGCATCGTGATGAGCCACCTGCAGGACACAGACCGGCTTACGTTCACGGACTATTCCTCCGAGAATCCCGATTCGGTCAAGGCCCGTCTGGACGAGTACGGGAAGGATGTCCTGGTAGTAGTGTCTCCGCTGGATTCCGTCAAGAAGACGGTCTCCGTCCAGACATATTCAAAGGACCCTCTCGGAGTGGAGTTCACCTCGGGGCTTACCGCGAAGGCCAATGACGCGGTAGAGGAGTACCGTGTGCAGCAGTACGGCATCGACAACCTTTCCAAGATTATGGACGAGGTGAAGGCCGATGTCAAGGTGACGGAGTACACGATGGACGAAAAAGGCAACGAGACTGTCTCGGAGTCAGGGATATACATGATCATCTCCATGCTTCTGGGCATCATCATCTGGATGTTCATCATGATGTTCGGCGGGCAGGTGATGTCCAGTGTCATCGAGGAGAAGACCAGCAGGGTGGTAGAGGTGCTGATCTCGTCCGTCAAGGCCATCGACCTGATGTTCGGCAAGATCATCGGCGTGGCTCTTGTGGCGCTGACCCAGTTCTTCCTCTGGATTGTTCTGACCGGCGTGCTGGTCACCGTCGCCACAAGTGTGGTAGGCAAGGACATGCTCACCGGTATGGCCGGCAACCCAGAGATGATGGCCCAGACGATGGGTGTCTCTCCGGATCAGATGCAGGCTCTTGGCGGGACAACCGCCACCCTGGGAGCGGCCGCCGACTCGACCGCAGCCGTGGCCGGCGAGCCTGACGAGATGAGCGTCATCATCGGCACGCTCGTGAACATTCCTTGGGTGAAACTGATAGTCTCATTCCTTATCTACTTCATCCTCGGCTACCTGCTCTATGCGTCGATGTTTGCCGCCGTGGGTTCCGCCGTCGAGAATGAAGGCGACTCGCAGCAGCTTCAGATGCCTCTGACCATCCCGTTGATGATCGCTTATTTCATCATCCTGATGGCGTTCCAGAACCCTGACAGCGGAGTGGTTGTGTGGGGTTCGATGATTCCGTTCACCTCGCCGATCGTGATGCTGGCCAGGATCCCTTACGGGGTTCCGATGTGGCAGCTTGTGGTCTCGATCGTCCTGCTCCTTGTGACTTTCTTCGGCTGCGCCTGGCTCTCCGCCAAGATCTACAAGGTGGGGATTCTGATGTTCGGCAAGAAATCGACATTCAAGGATCTGTGGAAGTGGTTGAGGATGAAATAGCTTCTTGTCAGTCGCACCGCCGCGGGCAGCCGCAATGATGTGCTACTTTATTAACCATATTAATATTCACTTATGAGGAAAACACTAATTATGATCATGTTCCTGGCGGGAGGGCTTTGCCTTTGCGCGCAGGAGCGGACAATCACTTGGACGACGGATCCGGTTGACGGCCACCGCACAGGTGTCGTGGCTTCCAACGCATCGAACGTTGAGGAAGCGATGGGTACGGTAAAAGGATGTACCTACTATGCGCCGAACGGCAGGAAGTTCCGCAAGGGGACTGTGAAGAATGTGGCCCGGATAATGCTTGACGCCCAGCCTGCGATGGCCAAGGTCAAGACCGTCATCGGACATTCTACACGTGAGATGGTGCGCACCTATCCGGAGTGCGAGATCTATGACTGGTACATTGACGAGCTGATTCGCGCGACCGCCGACAGCACCGGCAAGAGGGTGGACATCGGTATCGCCAACAGAGGTGGGGTCAGGATCGACATGCCGGCGGGAGAGGTTCTCTACGATGACATTATGTCGATGTTCCCGTTCCGTAACAACCTCTGCTACGTGGCTTTGCGTGGACGTGACGTGCGCGCGCTGCTGGATCAGATGGCGGCTTCCACGTTCCAGATCGTCGGTGGCGTGAAGGTCGTGGCCAGAAACGGCAAGGTTGTCTCGGCCACCATCGGCGGCGAACCGCTGGACGATGACAGGCTCTACGGAGTGGCGACACTCAACTTCCTCCTGGACGGCGGCGACGGCTACAAGGTGGCCAGGAACGCCGAGGAGGTCATAATGTGCAACGGCTACCTTTACGACACGATGCTCGCCTATGTGCAGGGCCTCACCGCCGCCGGGAAGCCTATCGAGTACCAGAACCAGAACTGGATCACAATCCTTGAGGAGGGGGACTGCAAATGAGACGTTTTATTTTAGGAATATGCCTGCTCGCGGCCATCGCTAACATCGACGCCGCGGCCCAGAAGAGACTTACCATACTCCACGTCAATGACACCCACAGCCATCTTGAGCCGGAGCGCTCAGGTGAGCATGAGGGTATGGGCGGAGTGATCGAGCGCGCCGCCTACCGCGACAGTGTCGTGAAGGCTGACGGAAAGAGGAACGTGCTGCTCCTCCATGCCGGCGACTTCGATCAGGGCACGTCCTATTTCTCCGTGCTCGGAGGCGACATCGAGATCGATCTGATCAACGCGATGAAGTACGATTGCGTGACTTTGGGCAACCATGAGTTCGACAACGGTGTGGATGAGCTCGCGCGCCGACTTGCCAAGATCAAGTGTCCTGTGGTCTGCGCCAACTATGATTTCTCGAAAGTGTCTCTGTCTCAGTATGTCAAGCCGTACACCATTCTGAAGAAGGCCGGAATGAGGATCGGCGTCATCGGCCTTATGCCGGACATCACCATCCTTGTCTCTAAGGAGGTCTCCGACATGATCCCGGGCTATGAGAACTCGGAGGTGGTCAACAAGTGGGCCGAGTACCTGAAGACCGAGAAGAAGTGCGACCTTGTGATCGCCCTCACCCACATCGGTTTCGAGAACGAGCCGTATCTGGACCAGATGCTTGTACGCCGCACCCGCAACGTGGATCTCGTCGTAGGCGGCCACTCCCACACCTACCTCAAGGCTCCTCACTACGAGAACAACCTTGACGGTGTCCCGGTTCCGATCGTACAGGACGGCGAGTGGGGACTCTATGTCGGCAACATGAAGATTACAAGGTAGTTCCGGATTTCAGAGTAAGAGATGGTGGCTAAGAGGAGACTTTCAGCCGCCATCTCTTTTCAGTGTTGGATTAAGAGGAGACTTTCAGCCACTGTCTCTTTTCAGTGCTGGATTAAGAAGCTGTTCTGAATTGTTTGGAATGTTCTTTGAGGTGAAAAAATCTTCAGTTTCATCCCGCTTCTTCAGTCAGACAGCACCGTTATCTTCCTTGGAAGAAGCGGTCGAAACTGAAGTGTTTCACTCTCAACCCGGCGCCCGAGCTGAGGGCAATCGAACTTGTCCGGATTGCCGAGGTGAGCAGCAGGGGAAGAGATTGCTCTTAACCTTCAAACAAACAATTCAAAACAGCTTCTAAGAAAAAAAGTAATCCTAAAGAGACTGTGTGAGAGTTTTTGGTACAGGAGAGGCTTGTCTGGTGTACCAAAGTGGCCAGGAGATAGGATTGGTACAGGAGGCTTGTCTGGTGTACCAAAGTGGCCAGGAGATAGGATTGGTACAGGAGGGGCTTGTCTGGTGTACCAAAGTGGCCAGGAGATAGGATTGGTACAGGAGGCTTGTCTGGTGTACCAAAGTGGCCAGGAGATAGGATTGGTACAGGAGGGGCTTGTCTGGTGTACCAAAGTGGCCAGGAGATAGGATTGGTACAGCTCTTTGCGAAGCGTCGCGGACGGCTCAGGGAATAATATTTCCCTGTTGATGCGAGACTGAAGACCGCCGCAGTCTTGTCCACATAAACATATCCACCTTCGCGGATTTCCGAGAAACTCTGCATTCCTATAGGGTACAACATAGCCAATTCGTTATCTGTCATTCAAAGATAGTAAACATTTTCCAAACCACAAATCACGTATCCGTCGGATTGAAGTGGGATGATTCGTCGTCCCCTGCTCCTGTCGTTGGAGGGGTTCAGGGGGGCGGTCGCATGGTCGTGCGGCCATTATATCGGCCATTATATCCGGCATATTCGTTTGATATTTGGAAATTTTTATTATTTTTGTCCTGACGCCTGCCACACGGCGTCACGTCCCGTGCCGGTGACGCAAGGCTGGAACGAGATACAGACCGAAAGGGTGACCGATGGTCGCCAAGTTATTTACCAAAGCATCGCTGAACTCATAGGACTCACGAGACTATAACCAAAACATCAATCGATATGAGCGTTTTTACACACACACACACACACGGCGCGCGCTGCTGACGGCTGCCGCCGCCATCCTTCTCATCACCTCCTGCGGTAAGAGGGAGGAGACGGCCGGAGTCTCATCCGTGGCCGTCACCCCGTCCCGGATAGAGATCATAGAGGGCGAATCTGCCGCATTGTCCGCCAGGGTCTCTCCCGAAGCCGCGTCCGACAGGGTAGTGAGCTGGTCGTCGTCCGACCGGAGCGTCGCCACTGTGGACAAGACCGGCACTGTCCAGGGCCTCAAGCCCGGCACCGCGACTGTCACCGCGACGGCGGAGGGCAAGTCCGGCACCTGCGCTGTGACGGTGAAGGCCAAGGCGGTAAACGTGACGGAGGTCACTCTGGACAAGACCGAGCTGACATTGACGGAGGGTGAGACGGAGACGCTTACGGCCACGGTGAAGCCCGACAACGCTGACAACAGGAATGTGACGTGGAGCTCGGACAAGACGGAGATCGCCACGGTCGACGGCGCCGGCAAGGTGACTGCCGTTAAGGCCGGCGAGGCTGTGGTCACTGTGACGACCGAGGACGGCGGGAAGACGGCGACCTGCAGGGTGACGGTGAAGGCCAAGGCGGTAAACGTGACGGAGGTCACTCTGGACA
>CDYK01025271.1_pt1 | contig 30302 bp, 19 predicted proteins | sample 554841 | NCBI WGS metagenome assembly CDYK01 (sample SAMEA3182102, study PRJEB8094) | gut metagenome | biome: human; feature: gut; material: Stool; isolation source: human stools | place: Canada | collected 2013-02-18
GTCTTGTAGGGTAAGATTGTGTGAGAAATTACAGGAATAGGACTATAAAAATGGCATATGAAGTGAGTATGCTCTATCATCTTCATATGCCATCTTGATTTTTAGGGACATTTACTGAATATCCCTCAAGATATAAAAAATTCTACTTTATACGAATATACTCAAGTAAAAAATTTTATTTGAGTATATTTTATCTTTATATTTCTACCTCACAAAGCCAATAACAAAACAACGTTATGTATATTACAAATTAAGTTCCTTTCTTAAATATTGCGTTGTATAAGTATCTTCCGTTTTACATATTTCTTCCGGTGTACCGGTAGCAAGAACTTGTCCTCCTCCTTGTCCACCTTCAGGTCCCATATCTATAATGTAATCGGCAGACTTTATAACATCCAAATTATGTTCTATTACCAAAACCGTATTTCCTTTATCTACTAAACGATTGAGGACATTCAACAAAACTCGAATATCTTCAAAATGTAAACCTGTGGTCGGTTCGTCCAATACATAAAGAGTTTTTCCTGTATCTTTTTTAGATAATTCGGTAGCTAACTTCACACGCTGACTCTCTCCACCCGATAACGTAGTGGACGGTTGCCCTAATTTAATATAGCCTAACCCGACATCTTGGAGGACTTTTATTTTATTTAAAATTGCCGGGATATTTTCAAAAAATTCAACGGCCTGATTAATCGTCATATCAAGAACGTCTGCAATAGATTTTCCTTTGAAACGGACTTCTAACGTTTCTCTATTATATCGTTTTCCATGACATTCCTCACAAGGGACTAATACATCCGGTAAAAAATTCATCTCAATAGTCTTATAACCGTTTCCTCCACACACTTCGCATCGTCCTCCGGCAACATTAAAAGAAAATCTCCCCGGTTTATATCCTCGTATTTTGGCTTCCGGAAGATCAACAAAAACATTCCGTATATCAGAAAACACCCCCGTATAAGTTGCCGGATTCGAACGAGGCGTACGGCCTAATGGAGACTGATCAACGTTTACGATTTTATCAATATATTCTAACCCTTCTATATTCACATAAGGAAGAGGTTCTCGTTGTGCCCGATAAAAAAGATGACTAATTATCGGTTGCAATGTGCCATTAATCAAACTCGATTTTCCACTACCGGAAACTCCCGTTACACAAATAAATTTTCCTAATGGAAATTCAACGGTCAGATTTTTCAGGTTATTTCCTGTCGCACCTTGTAAAACGATAGATTTTCCATTCCCTTTTCTCCTCGTTTTGGGTATCGGGATTTCCATATTACCATTCAGATATGCCGCCGTCAACGTTTTTGTCTTCAACATTTCTTTCGGAGTTCCTGCAAAAACCACTTCCCCACCAAGACGGCCGGCTCTGGGTCCCATATCTATGACATAATCTGCCTCCAGCATCATTTCCTTATCATGTTCAACAACGATAATAGAATTTCCGGCATCCCGAAGCTGTTTCAACGAACGTATCAAACGAGTATTATCTCTCTGATGTAATCCGATACTCGGTTCGTCCAAAATATAAAGGACATTGACCAACTGAGACCCTATTTGTGTAGCCAAACGTATGCGTTGGCTTTCTCCTCCGGAAAGAGTTGCCGAAGCTCGATTCAAATTCAGATACTCCAATCCGACATCTACCAAAAAATGCAGTCTGGAGCGTATTTCTTTTAAAATTTCTTTCGCAATCGCAGCCTGCTTTGAGGACATTTGCATTTCTATCCCGTCTAACCAACAAGAAAGCTCAGAAATATCCATCTCCGCCAATTCAGCAATATTTTTTCCTTGAATACGATAATGCAAAGCCTCCTCATTTAACCTGTGACCGTTACATTGAGGACAAATAACTGTTTTTACAAACTGGCCGGCCCATTTCTGAGCCTGAGCTGTAGCCTCATTCTGCTGTTGCATCTCGATATACTTTATCAGACCATCGAAGGTGAGAAAATAATTAGAATTTCCCAGTGATTGGTTTTTGATATTCAACCGTTCATCCGTTCCGTTCAGGATATCATCCAAAGCCTCCTCCGGAACATCTTTCAGAGGGGTCTTCAGTGTAACTCCATACTTATCGCAAATAGCCTCTATCTGCCAGAATAAAAGGGTATTTTTATATTTTCCTAACGGAACAATCCCTCCTTGATATATCGACTGATTCGGGTCAGGAATTATCTTGCTTTTATCTATAACATTGACATACCCCAATCCTTTGCATCTGGGACATGCACCTTGCGGAGAATTAAATGAAAAATTATGCGGAGCTGGTTCACTATACGAAAGACCGGTTTTCGGATCCATCAACATACGGCTATAATGACGTACCTCTCCAGTCTCCGCATCCAAAATCATTATCAATCCATCGCCCTGTTTCATGGCGGTTTGTACGCTTTCTTTCAGGCGTCGTTCGTCTTTTTCCGAAACGATCAATTTATCTACCACCAGCTCTACACTATGGTTTTTATAACGATCCAGCTTCATTCCGCGTAAAATTTCGCGTAATTCTCCGTCGACACGAACTGTCAAATATCCTTTTTTACGAACCTGTTCAAAAAGTTCTTTATAATGACCTTTACGATTTCTCACCAATGGCGCTAAAACATAAGTTTTCCGTCCTTTATATCTATCAAGAATCAAAGCTAAAATCTGCTCTTCGGTATATTTGACCATCTTTTCTCCTGAGATATAAGAGTAAGCCTCTCCTGCCCGAGCGTATAAAAGCCTTAAAAAATCATAGATCTCCGTTGTTGTTCCTACCGTAGAGCGAGGATTTTTATTCGTTGTTTTCTGTTCTATGGATATCACCGGACTCAATCCGGTTATTTTATCGACATCCGGGCGTTCCATATTCCCCAAAAAATTACGGGCATAAGCCGAAAACGTCTCAATATAACGACGTTGGCCTTCGGCAAATATAGTATCAAATGCCAATGAAGATTTCCCACTTCCGCTTAATCCGGTAATGATAGTAAAACTGTTACGAGGTATTTCAACATCTATATTCTTAAGATTGTGTACCCGAGCCCCGAGCACTTCTATTTTATCGTCTTTCTTTATCATTTTTTACTACAAATCATTTAAAATCAGCAAATGAAATAGCCTGATAACATCAGTCTATTGTCCATTTTTTATTATATACCGGTATCTGACGTGTACTATAATACAGATCTTTCTTTTCCGGAATCAGTATTTTATATGTTTTCCCGTTTTTATTCGGAAGGCTGCGATCTCTCAACCATGAATTAAATTCTTTTAATTGAGCATAGGTAATACCATGATTTTTTGCAAATACGGTAAGATCTTCGATCGGTGTATTTACCATTATTTCTTGTACACGTACCGGATGATACAGCTGATGTTTTCTTACAGCAAATCCAAAACGATACGGGTCTTTGAGAATTTCTTTCAATACCAACGCCCGAAAAACGTATCTGGAGGTTTCTTCATTTAACCAAAGATCAAATGAAGAATCATGTTGTTGCTTTGCCAGTTCTTTCGAAATTCTCCCCATTCCTGCATTATAAGAAGCCGCAACAGTAGTCCAACTACCATATTTGGCATAAGCCGATTTCAGATAACGACAAGCCGCCTCTGTCGACTTTTCGATATTAAACCGTTCATCGACATAATCGTTCACCTCGAGTCCTGCTTCTTTTGCTGTAGAAGGTAACAGTTGCCACAGTCCCGCAGCTTTTGCAGGAGAAACTGCACGAGGATTTAAATAACTCTCAATAGCTGCTAAATAAATGAAATCTTCAGGAATACCGTTCTTTTTAAGAATTGGTTCGATAAGGGGAAAATAACGATTAGCCCGTTTTAAAATCAAGAGTGTATTCGAATGCATATAACAAAAACTTGTCAGCTCCCGATCATACCGTTCTCTCATATCGAATCTGTCCAAATCAACTCTCTCGCCTCCCCACTCTACTTTTGCAGGAAAATCCGGTATAATATTAACGATAAGAGATGATGTAAGCAGATTTTTTTGCGGAGTTTTAAAAGAAACGATTGATAATATCGTCAATAGTGGCATAATCGCAACTATCGATATGTAAATATACTTTTTTTTCATTTTTTTACCCAATATATCCGGTTCTAAAAACCTATTTAAATTTTTCGATGAGGAAAGAAACAGACTCTAATTACGAGGTCTTAAAATATTTATATTTCCTTTTAATTTATAATTCTGGTTATCAGCTCCTTTTGCTTCTATAATATAATAGTAAACTCCGGGTGGGACTAATTTCCCTTTATACTTTCCATCCCAACCTTGTGCCGGGTCACTAAAACGGAAAATTTCAACTCCCCATCGATTAAATATCCAACACTTAAACTGAACTATCGATTTATAGGCGACTTTCCACTCGTCATTCACACCGGGACTTGTTCCGGGAGAAAAAATATTCGGAGCTTCAAGGCGAGACTCGCCTACCGTTATAGTAAAAGAGGTATCTCTGCTGCAATATGAATTGGTCGCTTTAAGCCGGACATAAGTCGTTCCCTCGTCCTTGAACGTGTATCGCAATATTTTATCCGGATATATAGCATCTACAATAGGATCATCCACCTCACTCGGATTCTCCTGCATAAACTCCCATGCATAATAATTATCTCCGCTTACATAAGCTTTAAATTCCATTTCTACAGGAGCTGAACCACCGAAAGATCCATCTTCCGGAGCTGTATTCCATTCATTTTTTGCATCTCTTAATTGTTGAGAAACTACAGCTTTCATTAAAATTGCCCAAGGTTCATATTCATCAGATGTCGAAAACGTTTTTATAGCACCGTTCCAACCTTTATACGGAATAGAATCGATCACTGTAAACAGCGTTTTTTCATACGGTGCTGGAGCATACAAACTGACGGTTTCCCCACTCTTTGAAACAAGACCTTGTACCGTATCTTCTACCATTTTCAAATCTTTCAATGTGTCATCCCATTTCCAAGTTTTATAAGCGACTGCACGATTTACTCCCTTCCATTTCCCATTGACTGTATAATAGGCAATATCAAGACCCGTTCCGGCCAAACGAACATCTTCACACTGATTAGCGTACTCCTCATCCGCATACAAAGAAGATACTTCTTTATAAGTCGATAGCCAAAGATAAATAGAAGCATCTCCTTGTTCGATGACATACCCATAATCTTTCTCTGCAGATGAATACGTCAAAGAATTTCCGTTAGAAATAGGAGTTTTATTATTTACCCCCGTACGATCAAATCTATACCAATTGACAGGTGATCCCGATGTAGAATTAAACCGAATCGTAGCCTGTGACGATGAAGGGATTACAAAAACATAATCTAACCCTGTCTCCGATTTATTTACTCCTGTCCAACGATAAGCTCCGTCAACTTCTACAGTTTGCGCATATAAAAGAGATACGAAGAATATATATAACGATAAAATACAGAATCTTTTCATCTCCAACTCTCCATAATAGTTAATCGTCAAAGATACGGCATTTCAAAGAAAGAAATAAATAAAAAATCAAAAAAGGATTTTACAAGCCTGTTCAAATTTTCCGGTAAAAGGGTCTCTCTGCCTCTTTAAGTTCATTATTCTATTTTTGCATGTCACAATAGATGAAATCAAAAAAATATCCTCAAAATAGCTGTCAAAAATATCTGAACAAAACTTAAACAGACTCTCATAATCATGAAGTTTTTCTAAGACATTGCCACAACAAGGAAAATTTTATACCTTTGTTTTTCATATATCATATACGGATAACAATAAAAACAAATAAGCTGATCGCATGATTCTAAAAAAAATATCTTTCTTACTTTTCATTTTTTTTATCGGATATTTATCATTGCATGCCGATAATTTCCCGCAAAAATCGATAGACGGTAAAGGGTTTTACTTATATAAAGTAAATCGTGCAGAAGGATTTTATTCTATTTGCAAAAAATTCGATGTCTCTAAAGAGGAAATCATACAATTCAATCCGTCGGCTAAATACGGATTAAAAAGCGGGCAAGAATTACTGATTCCGATTAAAGGTGTAAAAGTTGCTATTCAAGAAACAGAATCGCCATATTTCGTTCATACCGTATCTGCAGGAGAAACGCTATATGCAATATCCCGCATGTACCATATCAGTACAGACTCCATAGTAGCTTTAAACCCGGGATCGGAAAAGGGAATACAAATAGGAACAAAATTAAAGATTCCTCAAATTAACTCGAATACATCGTCCGATTCTTCAATATCCAATAATACTCGAAACCAATATATTTTCCACACGATTGCTCCTAAAGAGACATTATTTTCCGTTTCCCGAAAATATGGCATTTCCGTAGAATCCGTATTAAAACAAAATCCCGGGCTATCACCTTCGAACTTCTCAATCGGGAAAGTTATACGAATTATCCCTGAACAAAATAATGAAAGAGTTCAAAAAAACAATGGTCCTAAAACTTTTTTATACACAGTAAAGAAAAAAGAGACTTTGTACAGTATCGCTCAACAATTCGACATTACAATAGACGATATCAGGGCTTGTAATCCGGGAATCGGAGAGCTCAAAAAAAACGATACGATAAATATTCCGGTAAAAGAATCTCCGACCGATATTTCTCAAGCCTTAACTCACGAAGATATTAATCAAATATACAATGATCTTTATTCAATAGAAAAAGACGGAAAAATCAACGTTGCCGTCTTACTTCCTTTTATGCTTTCCCAAAAAGAAGATGCCAGATCGGCTCTTTATCTTGAATATTATCAGGGATTTCTTTTGGCTGTGGACAGCTTGAAAAAACGGGGAACATCTATTAATGTATATGCTTATGACACAGAAGGGAAAAGTTCTACCCTCGACAATATCCTGTCAAAACCCGAAATGAAATCGATTGATTTGATTATCGGCCCTGCCGATAATAACCTGATACAGAAAACAGCAGAATTTGCACTCAAAAACGAGATCAACATGGTAAATGCATTTTCTCTGAAAAATGACGAAGCAAACCACAACGCCCATGTTTTACAAACAAATATACCGCACTCCTATCTATATGCTGAGGCTGCAACCGAATTGGTACGTCAATTCGGAAACAAGCAAGTCATATTTTTACTTGACGATAACAATGCGGATGAAAAGAAAGATTTCATCAACTCTGTAAAAGCGGAATTGCGACATAAAAATATTCAATTCAAAGATCTTCATATTGCTTCAGATCCTGAACTTACAATGCTGAACAGCTCCTTACCGGAAAACTCCGATATTCTTATTATCAGCAATTCTTCTACAAAAAATTCTGTCGGTAAAATCATTGCACCATTGACCAAGTTGAAAGATGATCGTGCCGATCTTTCTATTACGTTGTTCGGATATCCCGAATGGCAGACATATACAAAAGAGTATCTGAATAATTTTCATAAACTAAATACGGTTATATTTACTCGATTTTACACAAATCCGACAGATTATGACTGGAAAGAATTCCAAAAGAAATTTTATTTCTGGTATAACAAAGATATGATCAATGCCAACCCCAAATACGGATTATTAGGATTTGATACGGGTATGTATTTTTTGAGTGTATTAAAACAATACGGAAAAAATTTTGAAAACCATCTTAACCAAGTAGAGTCTTCAAGTATACAAACCGACTTTAAATTCCAGAGAATCAATAATTGGAGCGGATTTATAAACAAAAGTTTCTATTTTGTCTACTTTAAGCCTTCATATATTATTGAGAAACGGGTAATAAGATAAAAGCATGAAAAAGATCATCATAAGCAGTTGTATTTTGCTTTTCTGTATCGCCACGATTTCGGCACAAAGGAATTACAAACGTGAATTTGCTGTCGGTGCGAAATTCGGAACTACTTTTTCACGAGTAACTCTCCGTCCGAGTGTGCGACAAAATTATGAAATGGGCTATATGGGAGGAATATCCGCACGATATATCGAAGAAAAATACTTCGGTTTTATTGTCGAATTAAATTTTACTCAGCATGGATGGAAAGAGAATTTCAGCGATGAAGGAGATTATAGTTATAGCCGAAAACTAAATTATATCGAACTGCCATTCATGACTCATATCTTTTTTGGAAACAAAGTTTTTCGCGGATTTGTAAACTTAGGACCGCAAGTAGGTTTTCTTATATCGGATAAAGAAATAAGCAGTTTCAATTTGAAAGAACTTCCACAATTTTCTCAAACATGGGAATCTACACAATACAACATGCCCATTGCACATAAATTTGATTACGGCATTTGCGGAGGAGCAGGAATCGAGATCAAAGCCAAGAAAAACAGTTTTATCCTCGAAGGGCGATACTATTTCGGGTTAGGAGACTTTTTCAAAAATCGTAAAGTCGATTATTTCTCGGCATCATCTAATCAAACTATTTCCGTTGCATTGTCCTATATGTTCAACCTGAAATAACAACCGTTGTCTTTCGTTTCTAATGAAAAGTATCATCATAAATAACCAGTCTCACGTATCCTATTCTGAATTTAAGAGCTTATATTCAAGCAGTTTTCCAATTTTCGAACAGAGAACTGAAGAACAACAAAAGATCGCTTTTTTACATCCTCAATACCATCTAATTGCTTACGCCGAAGGAAACAAATTTATCGGCTTCATTTCTTACTGGGAATTTCCTGCCTACATATACATCGAACATTTTGCCGTGAACCAATCATTAAGAGGGAACGGTATAGGCAGCAACCTTTTAAACAAGTTTATTGGGGAACATTCCAAAATCATCATACTGGAAATCGATCCCATCACAGACAAGATTTCTACTGCACGATTAAGATTTTATCAAAAATGCGGATTCTTCACCAATGATTACCATCATATTCACCCGGCATACAGAAAAGAATTTGAAGGACATTCTTTAATAGTTTTATCGACAAAAAGAAAGATAACAAAAACCGAATACGATTTATTTCAAAATGATCTGAAAACTGTAATAATGAAATAGAAGTTATTTTGAGGGATAAAAGTAAAACCGATCATTACAAAATGGGATATAATACCGATCATCTATTTGAATAATAAAAATAAATACAAGAGACTATTTCAAAACGAAACAGTCTCTTGATACAATCCAACTATAAATATTGAAAGAGCTCAATAACTATCGGCATGAACTCCTTTTACCGCACGACCTGAAGGATCGTTCAAATTTCTAAATGCCTCGTCCCAAGCCAACGCTTCAGCCGTACTACAAGCGACAGATGGAACAGACGGAACTGTCAACGCCGCACTCCTACTCGGGAACAGTTCTTCGAATACCGAACGATAATAGTATTCTTCTTTATTCATAGGGGTTTGTACGGGAAATTTTTCGGATGCATGAGCCATTTCTTCATCCGAGACTAAATTTGAAGTCAACTGTTTTAACGAATCGATCCAACTATACCCGACGCCATCCGAGAATTGCTCTTTCTGCCTCCATACAACCTCATCCGGCAACATATCAGAAAAGGCTTCCCGCAAAATTTTCTTTTCAATAACTTTTCCCGGTGACATTTTAGCTTCGGGATTTAATCTCATGGCAACATCAAGAAACTCTTTATCAAGGAAAGGCACACGCCCTTCAACTCCCCAAGCCGATAAGGATTTATTAGCGCGCAGACAATCATATAGATACAATTTACCGATTTTTCGTACAGTTTCTTCGTGAAACGCTTTTGCATCCGGTGCTTTATGGAAATAGAGATATCCTCCGAATACTTCATCCGCTCCTTCTCCGGACAATACCATCTTAATCCCCATTGACTTGATAACTCGAGCTAAAAGATACATCGGTGTCGAAGCTCTTACTGTAGTCACATCATAAGTTTCGATATAATAAATAACGTTCCGTATAGCATCCAATCCTTCTTGTACCGTATAATTGATTTCATGGTGAACCGTCCCGATATAATCCGCGACTTTTTTAGCAGCCTTCAGATCCGGAGCGCCTTTCAAACCTACAGCGAAAGAGTGCAGTTGTGGCCACCAGGCATCCGTCTTACTGTCATTCTCTATCCGTTTTGCCGCATATTTTTTCGCAATAGCTGAGATTATCGAAGAATCCAAGCCTCCGGACAATAAAACTCCGTAAGGGACATCACTCATCAACTGCCGTTGTACAGCAGCTTCTAAAGACCTCTTTAAATCAGATATATCGACCGGGTTGTCTTTTACAGCATCATACTCCATCCAATCGCGAACATACCAACGCACTTGTTTTTTCTCTTTACTATAATAATAATGCCCCGGTAAAAAGGGTTCATAATGAACGGCATACCCTTCCAAAGCTTTCAACTCTGAAGCTACCATAATATGTCCGGCATTATCTGTACCTATATAGAGAGGGATAACCCCTATCGGATCACGGGCAACCAGATATTCATCTTTTTCCTCATCATATAACACAAAGGCAAATATCCCGTTCAGATCCTCAAGAAAATGAATTCCTTTTTTCCGATACAAAGCAAGTATCACCTCACAATCGGAACCCGTCTGAAATTCATACTCACCTTTTAACTGTTCACGAATCGCCAAATGATTGTAAATTTCACCATTCACCGTCAAAATGATTTTTCCGTCTTTACTCTTAAGCGGTTGTCCTCCTGACTGAGGATCTACGATCGAAAGCCTTTCATGCGCAAGAATCGCTTTCTCTCCGGTATAAATACCGGACCAATCCGGACCACGATGCCGCAACTTGTCGGACATTTTCAAAACTTGAGAACGTAATTTCGTTACATCTCCTGAAGCTATATCTAATACTGCTACTATCCCACACATATCATTTATCGTTATTTGGTTATTTTAAATATCGGTCTATGGCTTCAGCTGTCTTCTTTCCGGCAGCCATCGCTTTTACTACCAAACTTGCCCCCGTAGTCGCATCGCCACAAGCAAAGACCTTATCTACATTGCTTTTTTGTAAAGAATCGACAGCTATATTTTTCCGAGCATCCACAGTAAGCCCCAACTCGGAAACAATTCCCTCCAATGCAGGGTGTACAAAGCCCATTGCCAAAAATACCAAATCGGCATCAATGACCTCTTTTTTACCTGTCGGAAGCATCTGCATACGGCCATTTTCATCTCGTTTCCAAGTCACTTCTTCTACCTCTACGGCCTTTAGCCTATTCTTTTCACCGATAAATCTGATAGCATTCAACAACCAACGCCGTTCACAGCCTTCTTCATGCGAACTACTTGTTTTCAACACCATAGGATACATAGGCCAAGGTGTTTGCGGATTATCATGTACCGGAGGTTTCGGCATAATTTCTATCTGCGTTATTTTCGCAGCTCCATGACGATTGCATGTTCCGACACAATCCGAACCAGTGTCTCCACCCCCTATGACCAAAACTTTTTTTCCTTTAGCCGAAATCAAATCTTCAGATTGCGGAATAATACCTTCTAACACTCGATTTTGTTGTCCGAGCAATTCTAACGCAAAATATATACCTTTCATATCTCGTCCCTCAATCGGCAAATCTCTCGGGACTTCCGCACCGATTGCTATACACACGGCATCATACTTTTCAACCAAATCTTTTGCCGGAATATCTTTTCCGATTTCTGTATTCAAGACAAAATTGATTCCTTCTTCTCTCATAAGGCGAATACGGCGATCTATTACAACCTTACTTAATTTAAAGTTCGGAATACCGAAACGAAGCAGACCTCCAGGCAGCTCATGTTTTTCATACACGGTAACTTCATACCCTTTATGATTCAAACGATTCGCAACAGTAAGACCTGCTGGACCAGAACCGACCACAGCGACTTTTTTTCCGTTACGCTTCAGAGATACGGGTTTTACATATCCTTCCCTAAAAGCGGCCTCCATAATAGCGGCCTCGTTTTCCCGGATCGTGACAGGCTCATCCGCACTTAATTTCAACACACAGCTTTTTTCACATAATGCGGGACAGATGCGTCCTGTAAATTCCGGGAAATCGCAAGTTTCCGCCAATATCATATAGGCCTCCCGCCATTTTCCCCTATAAAGCAAGTCTTGCCATTCAGGTTGTTTATTCCCGACAGGACAAGCCCAATGGCAAAACGGCACACCGCAATCCATGCAACGAGATGCCTGATTTTTCCGATCAGCGCTATTTAATGTTTGTTCCACTTCACTAAAATCTTCGATACGATCATGTACCGGACGATATCCGGCTTCTTGCCGGTGTATAGTAAGAAATGCTTTCGGATTTCCCATTATATCTATTTTTTAACAATTCATCTAATAAACAACTAAAAATTAAGATATTGAAAGAGTATCAATAATCTCTTTGCATGTCAGCAATCTTCTGCTGCAATTTACGCATCTGCTCTTCCTGCAAGACTTTTTTATATTCAATAGGAACAACCTGAATAAATTGATCTGCATACTTATCCCACTCGTCAAGCATAACTTTTGCTAATTTACTCCCCGTATAATAATAATGCATACGGATCAGTTCGTGTAGCTCTTTCCGATAGCAGCTTTCTTCAATCAAAGATAGCTCTACCATCTCCATATTGCAGAAATAATCGAAATCATTATTTTTATTCCAAACATAAGCAACTCCGCCACTCATTCCGGCAGCGAAATTCCGTCCGGTAACACCTAAAACCACAACTCTTCCTCCGGTCATATACTCACAACAGTGGTCGCCTACCCCTTCAACAACCGCTATTGCTCCTGAATTGCGAACAGCAAAACGTTCTCCGACACGTCCATTTATAAACACCTCTCCCGATGTAGCGCCATAGAGTAATGTATTTCCTGCGATCGTATTCTCTTCAGCGATAAATGTAGAACGTATTGGAGGCATCAGGCTGATGCGTCCTCCACTCAATCCTTTCCCAAGATAGTCATTCGCTTCACCTTCGAGTTTGAAATGAACTCCATTTACCAAAAAAGCGCCGAAACTTTGTCCTGCAGAACCTTTGAATTTTACGTTCAACGTATGTTCAGGCAAACCTTCTCTTCCATATAAAGAAACAATGTGTCCCGACAACATAGCTCCTACAGAACGATCGGTATTGGCAATCGTATAATCTAAAGATATTTCTTTCCGAGATTCGATTGCCGCTGCAGCTTGTTGAATTATCTCTCTATCCTTTACATGATCGATACGATGATCTTGACTTTTTATCTGCCGAATTGCCGTCATTGCAGCTTGTTCAGGGAAATAAGTCAACCGTGAAAAATCGAGCAGGTCATACTTTGGGTTACTACGTATATCCTTTCTTTCCAACAAATCGGCACGTCCGATAATTTCATCTAAACTTGTAAATCCCATTTCTGCAAGATATTCCCGAACTTCTTCTGCAAGGAACGTAAAGAAATTCACCAAATATTCATGACGACCGTGAAAACGTTTGCGTAACTCTTTATCTTGTGTAGCAACTCCTACCGGACATGTATTCATGTGACACTTGCGCATCATAACACACCCGAGAACAATCAAAGCTGAAGTTGCAAAGCCAAACTCTTCTGCCCCAAGAAGAGCCATCAAGACAATATCCCTTCCGGTTTTCAATTGTCCGTCGGTTTGTAACCTCACCTGTCCGCGAAGTCCGTTCAATACGAGTGTTTGCTGAGTCTCACTTAACCCGATCTCAGGAGGCATACCGGCATATCTGATAGAACTGGCAGGACTAGCTCCCGTTCCTCCTTCAGCACCTGAAATGATAATTCGATCGGCCTTGGCTTTAGCAACTCCGGCAGCAATTGTTCCGACTCCGCTCTCAGAAACTAACTTGACGCTTATTTCCGCTTTGGGGTTCACATTTTTCAGGTCGAATATAAGCTGAGCCAAATCCTCAATCGAATAAATATCATGATGCGGTGGCGGAGAAATAAGGGAAATACCGGGAATGGAATGACGCGTCTTTGCAATGACTTCGTTCACTTTATAACCAGGCAGTTGTCCGCCTTCTCCGGGTTTAGCCCCTTGTGCCACTTTTATTTGTATTTCATCGGCATTCACCAAATATTCTGTCGTAACACCGAAACGTCCGGAAGCGACCTGTTTTATTGCCGAACGCATGGAAAGTCCGTTTTCCAAAGGAACGAAACGAACGGGATCTTCTCCTCCTTCTCCAGTATTACTACGTCCGCCAATTTTATTCATTGCCAAAGCTATTGTCTCATGAGCTTCTTTACTGATAGACCCGAAACTCATTGCTCCTGTAACAAAACGCTTCATAATATGCGAAACGGGTTCTACATCTTCGATAGGAATAGGATTCTTTTTAAACGTTAGAAAATCGCGTAAAAATACAGGATCACTCTTTTCATCGACACTATGTGTATATTCTTTAAATTTCTTATAACTGCCTAAACGTGTAGCTAACTGCAAAGCAGATATCGTTTCCGGATTCCATGCATGCTTTTCTCCGTCTTTACGATATGAATAAACTCCCCTATTCGGCAGAAAAGCACCTACATCTCCACCAAAAGCATCCCAATGAAACGCTGCCACATCAGAAGCGATCTCATCTAAACGAATACCTCCTATCGGTGTTGCCGTAGAGCCGAAATAACTCTTACTCAACTCGGCAGATAAACCGACTGCTTCGAATATTTTAGCTCCTCTGTAACTTCGGATCGTAGAAATGCCCATCTTGCTCATTACTTTGAAAAGGCCTTTACATATAGCTTTTACATAATTTTTTTCTGCCGTTTCGTAATTTAACTGGATTTCTTGTTTCCGAACCAATTCATCCAACACGGCAAAAGCCATATAAGGATTAATGGCACTTGCTCCATATCCCAATAATAAAGCAGCATGCATAACTTCTCTCATTTCTCCGGTCTCGACAATCAATGCCGTCTGAACACGCTTCTGTACAGAAATCAAATGATGATGTACTGCAGAAAGAGCTAATAATGAAGGTATAGGCGCATGTACTCTATCAACATTCTTGTCACTCAATACAATATAATTTACTCCATCATCGACTGCTTGTTCGGCACTCTTGCACAAATGATCAAGAGCATCACGCATACCGTTCTTTCCTTCAGCTACCTCATAAAGCATAGGTAACTTTATCGTATTGAAACCTTTGTAACGAATATTACACAGGATATCCAACTGAGTATTGCTCAATATGGGATAATTGAGTTTTACCATTTTGCAGTGAGATTCGCTCGGAACAAGAATATTGTTACCGACAGCTCCGATATACTCTGTCAGGCTCATGACCAGCTCCTCTCTTATAGGATCGATCGGAGGGTTAGTTACTTGTGCAAATTGTTGACGAAAATAATTATATAATAATTGCGGACGAGAAGACAATATTGCCAGAGGGGTATCATTTCCCATCGAAGATACAGGCTCTGCACCATTCACACTCATTGGTATGATAACACGCTCTATATCCTCTCGTGTATAACCAAATGCTCGTAACATACGGTCATAGTCGGTCACACGATGTTCAACTTTACGCCCGGATTTCAACTCATCAAGTTCAACCCGGTTAGCTGCCAACCATGTTCGATAAGGGAAAGCCTCTGCCAATTGTTTTTTTAACTCCCCATCATAATATATTTTCCCCTCTTCGGTATCGACCAATAATATTTTACCGGGCTGTAACCGCCCCTTTTCTTTTATCTCGTTCGCCTCAAAATCCATAACGCCGACCTCCGAAGCTACCACCATCATATCATTTTTAGTAATAAGATAACGAGCCGGACGTAGTCCATTCCGATCAAGCATTCCACCGGCATAACGTCCGTCCGAGAATAAAAGCGCAGCCGGACCATCCCACGGTTCCATAAGAATGCTATGGTACTCATAAAAAGCCTTGAGATCTTCGGATATAGGATTTTTTTCATTGAAACTTTCCGGTACAAGAATAGCCATTGCATGCGGAAGGCTCAATCCCGACATCACTAAAAATTCTAATACATTGTCCAATGAGGCACTGTCACTCATACCCGGCTGTATGATAGGACGAATGTCTCCTATATTATCTAATGCGGGAGATTCCAAAACACTCTCCCGAGCATCCATCCAAGCCCGGTTTCCCCGTATTGTATTGATCTCGCCATTATGAGCCAATAATCTGAACGGTTGAGCCAAACTCCATGTCGGGAAAGTATTGGTACTGAAACGAGAATGTACCAACGCCAAGCCGCTCGTGAAATAGTGATTAGTAAGATCGGTATAATAATACCTTAACTGTAAAGAGGAAAGCATACCTTTATAAATAATACTTCGGGAAGAAAGCGACACGATATAAAAATCCTTTTGTATCGTGTCATCCGACAAACGTATTTTCTTTTCAATCCGCTTACGAATGAGATATAACTTTTTCTCCAACTCTTGCTGATTATTACACCCTGTAATAAACACTTGACGCACATCAGGTTCTGTTGCTAAAGCCTCACGACCTAATATAGACGAATTTACCGGAACTTTTCTCAAATGCATCAATGTCAATCCCTCCCGCTCTATCTCGTCAATCATGATACTCAATATCATGTCCTGCAATTTTACATCTTTAGGAAGGAATATTAGCCCAGTACCATATTTCCCTTTTTCCGGAACTGGAATTCCCTGTAACAAAATAAACTCATGAGGAATCTGAAGCAAAATTCCTGCACCATCCCCTGTCTTATTATCAGCACCTTCAGCTCCTCTATGTCTCATATTCTCTAAAACCTTAAGAGCCGAATCGACCAAATCATGAGATTTGCCACCATGAATATTTACCAACATCCCGACACCGCAAGCATCATGCTCATAAGAAGTATCATACAGACCTCTTTCAATATTAATTTGATCCACTTTTTTCATTATTAAAATCATTTTGTTTTAATATAAGCAATAATATTAGCAAAATGTATTACAAATGTATTATTTTATTTCTTTATGAAATATCAGAAGTAAAAAAATCAATATAAAAAATATTTGTAAGAGAAACGGGTGGTTATATTTTAAAATATTATAGCATCAATTTATATAAAACATAAATTAAAATAGGATACTTTATAACAGATTGTCAAAATATAATTTAAGAAGAAAAAATATTAGCAAGAATCAAAAGTCAGTCTAAAAATTTGAACATATATTTTTCCAATGAAGAATTTAGAGTAGTTCTATCATTATTGTAAATTAGACAGTTATAAACAAAAATTCAAAAAAGTATATATAGAATTTGCAGAAACGAAAATAAAGCGTACCTTTGCAACGCATTTGGAAAAACAAATGCCCGCGATGATTCGCTAGCTCAGCTGGTAGAGCACAACACTTTTAATGTTGGGGTCCTGGGTTCGAGCCCCAGGCGGATCACAAGTAAATTATCTAAAGCGCTTAAAATCAAGGTTTAAGCGCTTTTCTTTTGTTCCTATTTTGCCATAAGAAGCCATAAAAAGACATGTTTAAGCCATATTCGGGTACACGTTAGGTACACAAAAGGGCAATTTGAGAAGGTGTACCTGAATGGTGATTATGGCTCTGTCAAACAGCCATTTGCGGACATCGTTAACTGATGTTCGTATTTCGTGTCCGATTTTTTTTGTGACGTTTTGGTTTCGAAATGGCTTTAGTCGTTTTTTTTCTGTTTATTGGCGCTACAAGTCTCCTCTTGGCTGCATATGTCTTTTCTGTATTTGACTTATGATCAATCTATTAGTTCTAATTTTACATTTGTAAAAGGCATTGATTATGAGAAATGAATTGGTTATTCTTTTTTATTTGAAAAAGGAGGCTTTGAGAAAAACGGACGGCTCATGTCCGGTAATGGTACGTTTGTCCCGAAATGGAGAACGGGTTCAGCTTACGACCGATGTCCGCGTTTCTCCGGAGATGTGGGATAATTCGGGGCAGAAAGTAATCGGCCGCAGCGATCATGTAAGGCGTATGAATCTGGAACTGGAAGATGTTAAGGCTTCCCTTATCGGCAAATATAAGGAGTTGAAGAACCGGGGTGCCGATCCTAGTCCGCAAATGGTACGGGACGCTTTTTTCGGCATCGGGAAAAAGGGTTTTACGTTATTGGAACTGTTCGCCAAATTGAACGGGGATGTTTACCGGCTGGCGGATGCGGGAAAAGTTACCCGTAAAACGTATACTCGTTATGCGTTGACTTATGAACGGTTACGGGATTTTCTGAACCGGGAGTATCAAGTTTCCGATATGGATTTCCGCAATGTGGGGATATCTTTAATACAGGATTTCGAGGTTTATTTGTTAACGGTCTGCAAGTTGTCTCGTAACACGGCGTCCAAGCCGTTGAAGTATTTGAAGAAAGTGTTACGGCAGGCTCAGTGTTTGGGATTGATATCGAACGACCCTTTCCAGTCGTTCAAGATTAAGACAGAGAGAACCGACCGGGGGTATTTGACGGAAGATGAACTGTTGCGTATGGGTGCGCATGAAATGCCGTCTAAGCGGTTAGGTGTTGTCCGGGATGCTTTTCTTTTCTCCTGCTTCACCGGGTTGTCTTATGGCGATGTATGCAAGTTGACAACAAATGAGTTTAAGTGTGAGGGAAACGATGTATGGCTTATTACCAAACGGAACAAGACGGGTACCGATGTACGGTTGCCGTTAATGGATGTCCCCTTGCGGATATTTAATAAGTATGTGGAAAATCGTGTTTCGGAACGTATTTTTCCGTTGATGTCTAACCAGAAAGTAAATGACTACCTGAAAGAGATTGCCGCTATTTGCGGCATTGAACAGCGGGTTACGTTCCATCTTGCAAGGCATACGTTCGCCACAACGGTAACGCTTGAACATGGTGTCCCGATTGAAACGGTGTCTAAGCTTTTGGGGCATACGGATATAAAAACGACTCAGATTTATGCGAGGATTACCAAACGGAAGATAGAGTCGGATATGAACCGGCTGAAAAAGAAACTGTCCGATTATTCTGAAAAGTGTGTGGTATAGTTTGGGGGTATATATTTTAAAGGGCAAGAAACGGAAGGCTATTACGGCTTTCCGTTTCTTGTTCTTTGGGTGGTCTATTTTTCTTTTTGCATGTATGATTCGATTTGTGTTTTGCAAACTTGCTCGGTAACATCCCGAAGTTTTTCCACTTTAGGCAGCAGTGCGTCTATATCTTCTTTTGTCACTACGAATTTAGGGTTATACCGGGCTTCGACATAAGCCAAACGAAGGAGTTCGAATAGACGTTTTTCTTCTTGTGGTTTGCGAGGGAATATTTTTTTTAGTTCCGGAGAGTATTTGCTGGTTGCACCTAACAGTTTAGACAAATTGTGCTGTTTGCTGTTTTTTAGGGTATGGACTAATCGTAATGTATAAAACAGGTTTTCACAGGCTTGATGTAAATAAAAGGAGGCTCTTTTATATCTTCTCTTATTGTAATTTACCTCAACATCTTCTAAAAAAAATAGAGCTTCTTCATATTTTTCGTTAAAATACTCCTGCGCCTGTTGCCGGATTTCCTCAAAGTCGAGTTTCCGGGCACGTTCCAGTTTGTAGTTTCCACTATCGTATAACATAATTCCCTCTTTCTTTACGTCGGTATAGAAGTAGCGACCTTCCGACAGGTCGGAGTTCAGCTTCTCTATATCGTCATTAATAAATTGTATAGGGACTTGGTGATCGGGACGTTTATAATACATCTGATCTACCGAATCGAGTATCTGCCCCGCTTCTTTCACATCGCTTTTGCTGGTTACTACCAGTATGTCATAGTCACTCATAAATGAGGTGAGGATGCCGAACTCGTCCCTTTCGTCATATTCTACATAAGTTCCTCTGGCGTAGCTTCCGTACAGGATGATCATTTCACACCGGGGAAGATTTTCTAACACCAGCGAAACGATTTGCTGTAGATCCTTACGGGCATATTCAGGCAGACGGGAAGTCGAGGTTTTCATCAGGAATCCTTTTTATGTTAAACAGGGTAAAGATACATGATTTTTTTCTTCTTTCGTTCCCGTCATTGCGTGAATTTCAGAGTTGGGGCTGTTTCTTTTCCCGGATGCCCAGCCACTCTTCCACTTTCCACCAGAGCATAACGGCCTGTCCGCTGAATCTCCACCAGCATACGGTAATCATTAAAGGTTTGTCGTAATCATACAGGTTCCTTATCTGCCAGTGGGGAGATTCCAGGGTGAATGTGAATTCGTGTCCGGTACGCAAAAGAAGGTGCAGTCCGACGGGAGTTTCCATTATGTATATGACCGACTCATACGGGATCGATTCTTCATATATCCCATAGGCGTAAATGAACTGCAATAGCTTTTGATAATAGCAACGTCTCTTTGGGAAAATGATTTCCGTATCGGACAAAGTCAACCCGTAATGCCTGAGATAAGGGCGTAATTTATCACAGACCTCGAGTTTTGAAACAGCCGGAAGTCTTTTCATGTAGCATAAAGCCCATTTCCTTTTTAAGATATTCATACGATAAAGATTTGAGTGAAACAATATCGATGCGTTTGTATCGAGCATCAGCCACTCCATCGTGCCGCATGACCGTTGTTTGGTTCCAAAATCTTTTGGGGTATGAGTATTTTCGGGAAAAGGTTTCGCCCCGGAAACTACAAAAGAAAAAAGAAAGGTTTATTTCATGTTTTTTACTCGGGTATGTATGTCTGTAGTTTCCGGGCAGACGGGTTATTAATAAAGAAGCGTGGAACTGCAATATATGATATTCGAGAAGTCGAATAAAGCCGAAAATGAAAAAAAGAGCTAAACAAGTGCAAATATATCATCTAATATTCAATACTTTATGTGGTATCAGATTCTGGAATGACTTTTTAATTTGTCTTAATTCGTTGCAAGTTTTCTCGGGATGTATGGGAACATATTCGGGAATTTATTTACCTTTGTCATGTAATCAAAAAAGGCATAGCAAATGAAAATTTCCGTCTATCTGAAAAAATGTTCCGCGACCACTTCAAACATCTGCTTCCGGGTACGGGAGAAGAACGTGGACATCAAAGTGGTTTCCCCCATCGCGGTCCATGACAAGTATTGGGATACCGATACCTTATGTTACAGGCGAACGACTGCCGTGACGGCCATTGAGCAGAAACGGGTGCCCGAACAGATCGCCGCCATCATCGAGAGAGCGGAAAAGACCTTCTCGGAGAAGGCTGACGGCAAATGGATGAAACAGGTCATCGAGGATGTCCTGCATCCCGCGCGGGCTTTCGAGCGTGATCACCCGAACCTTCTCCACCGCATCCACGAGTACCTGGAAAAATATGACGGCGCGGAAAGGACCAAGGAGCACATCGTCCGCTTCGAGCGAACGATGACCAGGTATCACGAGTACCGGCGTGATTTATTGGGCGATACTGACTTCACGCTCTTCGTTGAAACTGTCACCCTGGGGCAGATGAACGACTTCAGGGAGTACGTCACCAACGAGTACCTGCTCCGCCAGGAGTATCCTAACTTTTATACTCCCCGTATGCTCATTAATCACAAGCCCAAGCCTCTATCCAACACGACCGTCATCAATATCATGAACCTTTTTTGCACGTTCCTGCACTGGTGCAAGAGAATGAAGTATTCCGACAACGAAGTCTATGCAGTTTATGGCTGCAAGGAGCCGACCTACGGCGACCCGTTCTACCTCACATCGGAAGAGAGGAATGTCCTGTACGACGCAGACCTGAGCGACTGCCCGAAACTGGCTGTCATCCGGGACATTTTCGTGTTCCACTGTTATGTCGGTTGCCGTGTCGGTGATCTCTACAGGATGACCAAGGAGAACATCAAGGACGGTTTTCTGGAGTATATGCCTCAAAAGACAAAGAAGTGCCAGGCGAAAACCGTCAGGGTCCCATTGCATGAAAAGGCGGTCAGAATACTGGAACGCTATAGCGGGAATACCGGTAAGCTGCTTCCCTTCAAGCCCATCAACACTTACAATTTGGGTATACGGGAACTGCTGAAACATTGTGGCATTGACCGCATGGTGACCATTCTTGACACGCACGGCTACAACACCGTGCAGAAGCCCTTGTACGAGGTGGCCAGCAGCCACACGGCACGCAAGACCTTTGTAGGCAACCTGTACCGGCAGGTGCCGGACCCCAACCTGATAGCCTCTATGTCAGGCCACGTGGAAGGCAGCAGGGCCTTCCGGCGTTACCGGACGATAGATGATGACATGAAACGAAAACTTGTAGAAATGATAAACTGAGGAGGATATATACATGAAAGTAACAGCATTTATCAGAAAGACATCGGCGAAAAACAACGTGACGGATCTTGCCCGGGTCTATTTCCGTGTCCGGGATATCGGTGGTGTGGACATAAAGGCCGCGAGCGAGCTGTCCATCAACCCGAACCATTGGAGTCCGGAGAGACAAGGCTACAAACCACGTGTGGCTCTTGTCTCGGAAGAGAAGAAGAACGCTTTCGACAGGGATATCCAGCAAATTACCCACCTGATCACCAGGGAATACAGTCGTGGAGTTGACGGGAACTGGCTCAAGGGACTGATAGAAGAATACCATCACCCCAACATCAATGCAAGGGGCGGCAACAAGGCAGAGGAATACCTGTTGTCATACCAGATACAAAAATATGTTGACGAGACCCCGCTCGCGTTCGAGAGCCGGAAACATCATCTTGATAATCTCAACAAGGTACTCCGTTACGAGCGTTTTCGCCATGAGGTCATGCACCAGAGGGGCTTCCATCTTTGCATTGACTCCATCACGGCAGATGACATAAGGGATTTCAAATTCTGGCTGCAGGAGGAGCACAAGTATGTTGACATGTATCCCGTGTTTTACCAGAACGAGGTCCGCCGCAATGTCGAGCAGGTACGTTCCGAGAACAGCATGTCAGGAAGCCTGTACCGCATACGCACCGTCATCAAATGGTGCATCAAACGTGGCCTTACACGAAATAATCCTTTCGACCAGTACCAGATCGCGCAGCCCATGTACGGTGACCCGTTCTACCTGACGCTTGAAGAACGGGACAAGGTGTACTATGCCGACTTAAACGGCATGGGTGCCAACTATCCGGTCTATCGTGACATCTTCATGTTCCAGTGCCTGATCGGTTGCCGTGTCAGTGACCTGAACCGGCTGACCAAGGCGAATATCGTGGACGGTTGCGTGGAGTACATTCCCCAAAAGACCAAGCTGGAACATGCGGGCACGGTACGGGTCCCGCTTAACCAAAAGGCCTTGGATATACTGGAAAGGTACAAAGACCTGGAAGAAGCGCTGCTTCCGAGATTCTCGCATTTCGGCTACAACAAGAAAATAAAGGAGATTCTCAAATACGTGGGAATCGACCGTATGGTCAGGGTGCTCGACCCGAAGACGCGCGAGGATGTGGCAAGACCATTGTACGAGGTGGCCACCACCCACACGGCGAGGAAGACTTTCATCGGGAACCTGTACAAGCAGGTCAAGGACCCGAACCTGATTGCCTCCATGTCCGGGCACTCTGAGGGTAGCCGTGCCTTTGCCCGGTACCGTAAGATAGACGATGAAATGAAGAAGGAGCTGGTAAACCTTCTGGATTGACCGTTTCTATTTTCCATCTATCCTTTTATCCTTTTATATCCACCGATAATGCAATATGAATATGGACGAGCAGAAGTTGACATACGAACAATTCAAGGAGGATATTCTCCAGTGGAAGAACACGCACCGTGAAGAATACAACCGCTTCTCGCGCCTGATGACAAACGGTGACGAGAGGCAGTATCTTGCCATCTGCAAAGCCATATTCAGGCAACTTCCCAGTATCAGGCGGGAATGGGAATTGTCCTGGAACGATGACAGCACGGATGGCCTTGCAAATATAAACATGCAGTTCGCGGAGAACGCGGTACCCGGGCAGATCGTGGAGCTGTACACGAAACAGAGGGAGGAAAACAATCCTCTGCCCGACAACATTCCATCGGTCACATTGTGGGGCAGGATAAAGTCCTTTTTTAGCGGCAAATCTTCCAAGCCGGGTGTCACCCTTTCGGCACCGCTCGTGTTGAGCTGGCTGTATTATGGAAAGAGCTTCGAAGCGATGGTTTCCATGATAGAGAAACAGATGAAGAATCCGAAAGCTGACAATGCTGACAGGCTGGGCTGTTCCCTTGTAGTCAAGCAGATAATAAACGTATCCATCAAGAACGGTTTCCGAACCCGGGCAGACTGGGACAGGTATTTTGCCATGAACAACGCCATTGAAAAAGGCCATGTCGGCGAATGGGCCTTGCAGGCCATCACGGCTGACATGGAAACCGATGAAGAAAGCAGGGATACGATTACAACCCGGACCGAAGACAGCGTCAGGGGGCCTGTTGTACAACGCGTGGCCGGAAAGAAAAAAATCCAGGAACGGCCACTCGCCGATTATCTTGATCACGAGAACAAGAAAGTTGTATTACATCATATCCGCGACTTTATTTCCGTCAATACAAGTGCCATTCATCAGGCATTACCGTTCTATGTATTGAAGGAGCTCGGTTTGGTTGCCGGTATGCATACAGCCAAGGAGTACAGCATGGGGCTGACATTGCAGTTCACGGATTTGCCGTCATTGAAAAGCGAGAGCGCCATACGGCAGTCGGTCGGGTTCCTGAGAACGGCAAAACATGTGATCAAGGACGGCAAAGACCAGATGGCACCCCTGATAGAGAGTGACGAGAACCGGGAACTGTTCCAGAAATTGGCACAGGCTATCAGTAATATCCCAGGTACAGGCACGATGGCCATTGCAGAGAAATAAGGCTAATTATAACCTTTTCACGTTGTCACACGGACTTATATTGTCATGACAATTTAAGACAAATCATTATATATCAACCACTTTTAATTTACACATACATTTGCACCGTCAATCCTTTCCCGAGGGCTGGCGGTGCTTCTCTTTTATAAGCCATCGGAAGCGGGGCACCAGGGAACTTTTGAAGATGGTCATCACAAACTTCAAAACTGATATTTATGATTACCATAGAGAGTCTGGTCGAGCAAGGAGCGAACGTGAAACTGGAAGTTACTCCCGCTGACCTTAAAATGTTCGCTGAATCCATCGTGCAGCGTACCATCATGGCGCAACAGGAAGAACAGAGAGCCGCGATACTGCGTGAAGCGGAGGAGACTTATCTCAATACAAAACAGGTCCGTGAGTTGCTGAACGTGTGCGAGGGCACGCTCAACCTGTGGGCGAAACGAGGCTATCTCGTACCGGTCAAGGTCGGTAACAAGAACATGTATGCCAAATCTGATGTACGCCGGGTACAGACAGGCAACAAGTCCGAGAGTGTAACATCCTATTGCAAGAGAAAAAATGTGTGATATGGCAACCGGCAGGCTAGAACTGTGTAACAGAATCCGCATGGAGGCGGAGGATATTGAAAGAACGGGATTCCCGCTGGAGGTCCTGCCCCAGGCCGTGCAGTCTGTCATACTCGATATGGCCACATACGAGAACTACAAGATCGAGTTTATCGCTACGGCCATGTTGTCGGCTGTATCCGCGGCCCTGGGAGGCGCATACCGTATCCGCATCAAAGGAGACTGGCAGAGCAGCGGAGCGTTGTACGTCATTCTGGTAGGCAGACCCGGACTGGGCAAGACCCCACCGCTGGAGGCCGCATATCGCCCGATCCGGAAACGTGACTATGCCCTTTTCAAGGTGTACGAGACAGAAATGGAGGCATGGAAAGCCGCGGGAGAAAACGGGAAGAAACCTGTCCTGAAACGCACTGTAGTCTCGGATTTCACTCCCGAGTCGCTTTTACTGACCCACCACAATAACCCGAGAAGCGTGGTCATTCTGGTGGACGAGATCATGGGCATGTTCAATTCCGCCAACCGTTACACGAACGGGCAGCTCATAGAACAGCTTCTGACTGCATGGAGTGGCGGGGCTTTGGATGTTACCAGGGTAAACTCCCCTGTTCCTGTACACATCGAGCATCCATGCATAAACATCATCGGAACCACGCAAACTAAGCGTGTACACGAGCTTCTGAAAAAAGGTTTCGAGGAAAACGGGCTGCTTGACCGTATCCTGTTCGTGATGCCCAAATCCCCCAAGCTTTCATCCTGGAAAAACCGGGACGACGATGGGGAAAGGACATCCCTCGCTGCAGTCCGTTGGGAGAATATATTGAACAAGGTCCTTGCGTTGGACTATGACACCGAAGCGGAAGAAAGAATACCCCACGTGCTGTCCATGGACAGGGAGGCCAGGGAATACTTCTTCTCCTGGTGGAACAGGAAGGTGGAGCGTATCAACCGGATAGAGGATGATGCCGAGGTGGACAGCCGGGAAATGAAACACCCGGCCCATGTAGCCCGTCTGGCATTGATAATTCAGGTTTTGCGCCACGCGTCCGGTGAAAGTCACCTGCAGTTTATAGATGTATCATCGGTGAAAGCCGCCATACGGCTGAACGACTATTTTGAGGAATCATACATGCGTATCCGTTCTTTCGTGGCGAATGACACCTGTGAAGATCCTCCAAAGATGTTACTGTCGATGTTACCTGATACCTTTGATACAAAAACAGCAATAACCGTTGGAAAGGAACGGCAGTGCGTCAGTGAGCGAACTGTCATGAATTACCTGAAGGAGTTATGCCGCAGCAGGCTTCTCCGGAAATCAAAAGCCGGGCATTACGAGAAAATCATGTATGATAAATCTGGAAAATCCAATGAAAGCAATAATGAATCATCCCCACGAAACTGCAACGGATGATCTCTTGTTGCAGCCTGCAGTCTTTGCAATTTTGCAGTTTCGAGGACTGAAAAGGGGAAATTCCTGCAGGACTGCAAGAACTGCAAACTGCAAATGGTGGTATTCATTTGCAGAAACACATAACCGACAACATTATGAACGAATATAGATTCCATCTACAGAAATACAAACCGGGCAGCAAGACCGTCTGTCCGGGGTGCGGAAGGAAGTCCTGCTTTACCCGTTATATCGACGAGGTGGGAGAGATTTCTTTCCCAGGGTACGTGGGTAAATGTGACCACATCAACAGTTGTGGCTATCACTATTCCCCGAAAGAATACTTCCGGGACAATCCGTCAGCAAGGGAAACATCGGCTGGCCATAAAATGAACGGCAGTGCATTTGCGATAAAGTATGTAGCAAAACAATCGCCAACAGAACAAGAGCCGGAGATTTCTTATCTTCCCTGTGATTGGGTGGAGCAATCCATGCGCGGGTACGGCATCAACCCTTTGTACCGTTACTTCACCAAAGTGGCGGGAAAGGAGGAAGCCGGCAGGTTGTTCCATGTTTACAAAGTCGGCACGTCAAGGATGTGGAACGGTTCGACCGTGTTTTGGCAGATAGATGTCAGGGGTAACGTGCGTGCAGGCAAGATTATGGGCTACGATGCCGTAACCGGGCACCGGATTAAAGAGCCTTTCAATCAAGTCAACTGGGTCCATTCTGTAAGAAAAGTGCCGGATTTCCACATGAAGCAGTGCCTGTTCGGTGAACATCTGCTTTCGGACACTTCCGCTGCCATGTCAGCCAAGCCTGTAGCCATTGTCGAAAGCGAGAAGACGGCACTGGTTGCCGCCCTGTTCATCCCTGATTTTGTATGGCTTGCCACCGGGGGAATGCACGGCTGTTTCAACAGCGAGGCCATGCAGGTATTGAAAGAACGTGAAGTGATCCTTTTCCCTGATCTCAAGGCAACCGACGAATGGCGGCAACGACTGTCGATACTGGAGACTATCTGCAGGCGTGTCACCTGTTCCGACCTGCTGGAGAAGATGGCGACCGATGAACAGCGTAGCCAGGGACTGGACATCGCCGACTTTCTGCTGATGGAGGATACGCCACAGATGATTCTCGCGAGGATGATACAACGTAATCCAGCGTTGCAGAGCTTCATCGACACCTTCGGACTTGAACTGGTGGATGCAGAGAAGATCGAATGAAGGAGAATCAATGGACAGCTCGCTGTCCCGTGAAAATGGGGTTGTAAAATCCCGTAGCTTATTAGGGCATTTTCACCGTCTCCGCTTCGCGTCCGGCGGTCAAAAAGCCCATAAGCTGGGTTACTCCCCAGGTTCCCGGTATGCCTCCTGCTGTCTGACAGGATTTTACAACAAGAATAACAATAAAATAACGAACAGATATGAGTAATACACAATACGCTGTTTGCCACCTGCAGCGTGGCAGCGGTAATGACAGTGGAATGTCATGCCATATAGAAAGAAAGGATGCCAAGGGAAAGGTTTATGTGCCGGTTAATGCCGATGCGGACCGGACACATCTCAACCGTGAGTTGGTCAGATTTCCCGATGGCGTGTCCAATCGCACCGAGGCGATACAGCACCGCATCGAGACCGCCGGGCTGCGTCGCAAAGTCAGCAAGAACCAGACAAAGGCAATACGCGTAATGCTGACCGGAACGCATGAGCAGATGATGGAAATTGCCAATGACGGCAAACTGGGCAGTTGGATCGATGCAAATCTCAAATGGCTAAGGGAGACCTTTGGTGATGACAACCTTGTGTCCTGCGTGCTGCATATGGACGAGAAGACCCCACACCTGCACGCCACAGTTGTGCCCATAGTAACCGGTGAGCGTATCCGCAGAAAGCGGGAAGGCGAAAAGAAATATGAAACGAAGTCCGGTCCCCGCCTGTCGGCGGACGATGTGATGCGTCGTACCAAATTGCATGAATACCAGAACAGTTATGCCAAGGCCATGAAACCGTTCGGGTTGCAGCGTGGAATTGTCGGCTCTACCGCCAAGCATCAGGCGAACTCGGAATATTACAGGCAGCAGGTAATCCAGTATGAAGAGAATATAGCCAAGTTGCAGGCCGATGTGGAGAAGGCGCAAGAAGGCAGGAACACCATCCTCGCGTGGTTCGGCAAGGGAGACCTTTCCAAGGCAAAGAAGGAACTGGCTGACAAGGACAGGCTGATAGCCGAACTCAATAAACAGATTGAGGAACTTCAGGCAGAAAAGGTACGGTTGCAGGAACAACATAAATCAGAAATCGGAAAACTGCGAAACGGCTATCAAAAAGAAATAAACAAGGCCATTCATCAGGCGGAAGCGGCAGAACGGCAGTTCAAGGAGAAGGATGCAATCATAGATAGACAGAGGAAGCAGATAAGTTTGCTTGACCGCAAGACCAATCTCCAACGTTACAGCCTCTCGTCCGGTGCCGAACTTGTACGTGTCAATGTCTCAAACTATCGGAATCCGTCGCTCCACATCTGGACACGGGTCGGTGATGAGCTTTTTGAGAACATCAAATTCCAGATAGACTATGATGTGGCTCAAAGACATTTCAACGGCCAGATCACGGACGAGGAGTTTGTCAATGCTGTCTTCGAGTCACATGAACAGGTAAATGGAAAGCAGGCAGAGCTGTTGGGTGCAGCTTTTGCCCTTGCCGCAGGAGGAGCGGCGGAGGTTCATGTCGGTACTGGCGGAGGTGGTTCTTCTTCGGAACTTCCGTGGAGAGATAAAGATAAATACTCCAGGAAACAAACAACTACAAGACGATGATCAAAAGACAAGTGAGGTATGGAATAAAAAAATAGTATCCATGGGAGCAAACAGTTTGCAGAAAAGATAGGCATGTATCGAAAATAATGTCTCTAAAACCTTTGTTTTTCAAAACAAAAGAGGTATCATATATCTAAAAATGGTATATGGCTATATCCGTGTTTCCACAGACAAACAGACGGTGGAAAATCAACGCTTCGAGATAGAGCGTTTCTGTAAAAAAGAAGGTCTAACTATAGACGGATGGATTGAAGAAACTATCTCTGGTACTAAAAATTATAACAAACGAGCACTTGGTAAACTTTTGAATCGAATTGTCAAAGACGATTTGATAATTTGTACGGAGCTGTCTCGGCTTGGTCGTAACCTTTTTATGATAATGGAAATACTCAACATTTGCATGACCAAAGAGAGTCGCGTTTGGACTATTAAAGATAATTACCGTCTTGGCGATGATATTCAAAGTAAAGTTCTTGCCTTTGCTTTTGGGTTGTCAGCAGAGATCGAACGTAATCTGATTTCTCAACGAACAAAAGAAGCCCTTGCTCGATTAAAAAAGGAAGGACATCCAGTCGGTAGAGGTCAAGGTCAACGCAATAAACAGTTGAACGCAAAATGTGTGGCTAAGCACAAATACATAGAGAGTCAAATGGGAAAAGGAATAAGTGTACCACAAATAGCTAAGAAATTGAGAATTGCAAGAGGAACCCTATATCGCTATTTAGCATACACTGGGCTTAGAACACCAACAAAATCAAGGAATGGTAGATGGGAGCGCGGTATCTATTAACCGTCCGTTTTTTGAAGACAGACCCGAAAGCTCGTTACCAAGGTTATACGTTCTACTTTAGGGAGGGATT
>CDYK01013855.1_pt1 | contig 28506 bp, 36 predicted proteins | sample 554841 | NCBI WGS metagenome assembly CDYK01 (sample SAMEA3182102, study PRJEB8094) | gut metagenome | biome: human; feature: gut; material: Stool; isolation source: human stools | place: Canada | collected 2013-02-18
CTAGAAGCCATTGAGTGCTATCGCTCAAAGTATGGGGTATATGCTAAATTAGATTATTATTTTATTGGCTTTATACCTACTTTATACATTATAGAAGAATATATGCAAGCTACAGATTAACACTATGATTAGGAAGTATTACTATGAGTGAAAGCGAAAAACTAACGCAGACTGATGATAATTTTTGTGAAGAACTATATCAAGATTATATGAATAGTTCAGATAAAAATGAAAGTTACTCTCTTGAAGATTGTAAGAAAGAATGGGGCTTGATTAATATATCACCTTCGTGTTAATGAGAACTGACATATAATCAATATTGACACCAAAATATATAAATTGTAAGATAAGTCCAACAGAAATGGTCGTTGTTAAATGACTGGCGAAAATCCCTCTTACCATTTATATGGAAAGAGGGATTTTTTCCTTTATATTGACTTAGTAACAACTTTATATTAATATATATCTCAAGAAGATATGGCTAACTTGTTTGGCTGTGAATAGAGGACTTGAGATATATGACATCTCAGGTCCTCTATTTGCATTTATAAAATATATGAATAAACACAGGAATTGAACAATTTCCAAAATGGAAACAGCTTAACATAAGGAGGTACTTATGGGATTTGACGAAGATTTAGAAGATTTTAAAAACAAAGTTTCTTCACCTGAATACATAACAGAAGAAACTTATACCGAAAAAATATTTGAAGACATAAAACATATTAATGAATATGGTCAGGAATTTTGGTATGCAAGAGAACTTCGTGAGGTTTTGGGATATACGGAATACAATAAATTCTTACCAACCATACAAAAGGCAATTAAAACCTGCGAACAAAGTGGCATTGCTGTTTCTGACCATTTCGCCGAGGTGAGCGAGATGGTTTCTATTGGAAGTAATGCCAAAAGGAAAATGCCTAGTTTTCAGCTTTCCCGCTATGCCTGTTATCTAATAGTAATGAATGGTGACCCTAGAAAAAAAATAATTGCTCTTGGTAAAACCTACTTTGCTGTTAAAACTCGCCAGCAGGAACTTATAGAGAATTACGACTCTCTCTCCGAAGACCAGAAACGATTAGCAATCAGATATGAAATGATTGAGCATAACAAACAACTGGTAGCTGCTGCCAAAGATGCAGGCGTTGATACCTCTCTGGATTATGCCATATTCCAGAATTATGGCTATATGGGATTATATGGTGGTCTTAAAGCTAGGGACATTCACGAAAAGAAAGGATTAAAGAAGAACCAGAACATCCTTGACCATATGGGATATGAAGAATTAGCTGCTAATCTTTTCCGTGCTACTCAGACCGAGGCTAAACTTAAGCGTGAAAACATAAAAGGAAAAGATAATGCTAACCAAACTCATTATGATGTAGGAAAAGAAGTAAGAGATACTATCAAACGTCTTGGAGGAACAATGCCCGAAGATTTACCAACTCCAAATAAAAGTATTAAACAGATTGAAAAAGAGCAGAAAAAACTAAAATAAATAAAAGCCCCTGTGCTACCAACACGAAAGAAGGTGAACATTTTCTTTTTCTTTGCGTTCGATGAAGATACTGGTATAACTACTCCGTACCATATTGATGAACAGGACATTAGTCCAGAGGAGTTTGAATTTTTTAATAATACTATACGAAAAGTGTGGAGTGTACATGAAGATGAATGGTACTTTTCTATTCAAGATGTAATTAAAAATCTGACAAATAGTAATGATGTTAAACAATATATTAAGAAAATGAAACAACGCGACCCCGAATTAAATAACAACTGGGGTACAATTTGTACCCTGGTTGCAATGCCTGCCTCTGATGGTAAATTAAGGCGAATCCAAGCAACAACAACTGAAGGCTTATTCCGTATCATTCAGTCGATTCCTTCAAAAAAAGCTGAACCATTTAAAATGTGGCTTGCTAAAGTTGGGAAAGAACGACTTGATGAAATGACAGATCCTGAAAAAGCTCTTGATAGAGGATTATCTTACTATCGAGAAAAGGGATATTCTGATGAATGGATTAAACAGCGATTACAATCTAAAACTATACGTGATGAATTAACAGATGAATGGAAACGTGTAGGAATCAAAGATTCTAAAGATTACGCTGTTCTTACAAATATACTTACGGCTGCCTGGTCAGGAAAAACAGTTCAAAAGTATAAGCAATTTAAAAACTTACATAAAGAAAATCTCAGGGATAACATGACTAACATTGAATTAACTCTTAATCAGTTAGCAGAAGTTTCAGCTACAGCTATATCTAAAGCTAAGAATCCTGCTGATATTTCTGAAAGCAAACAAATTGCATCAGAAGGTGGAAATGTTGCAAAAACTGCACGCAAAGAACTTGAGGCAAAACTTGGCCATAGTGTCATATCACCATTAAATGCTTCCGATCCACCATCCTTGGAAGTTAAAGACAACAAGAATTAACTAAATAAAAGCCCCTGTGCTACCAACACAAGAGCTTTTACCACGATACTTACATAAGCAGTGCTTATGATATAATACCGCCTTAGACAAGCCATATTATATCATTTCTAACACCGCTTATGCAAGTAGGTGTTATTTTTATACCCAATTTTTAAGAGTTGCACCGGTGCAACTTGCATATATTTTATAGAGAGGATGATTATTATGGCTAAGGATATACTTAATATGAGATCTGCTTGTGCCTACATACGTGTGTCCACGGATAAACAAGAAGAACTTTCGCCAGATGCACAGAAGCGCCTTTTAATTGACTTTGCAAAAAAGAATAATATGTCACTTTTGGCAGAAAACATTTATATTGATAATGGTATTTCCGGCAAGAAAGCAGACAAACGCCCAGAATTTATGAAAATGATAGGAATGGCAAAAAGCAAAGAACACCCATTCGATGTTATTCTTGTATGGAAATTCAGCCGATTTGCTCGTAATCAGGAGGAATCTATTGTCTACAAATCTTTACTTAAAAAGAACCGTGTTGATGTTGTGAGTGTATCCGAGCCACTTATTGACGGTCCTTTTGGTACCTTAATAGAACGTATAATAGAGTGGATGGATGAATACTATTCTATTCGTCTGTCTGGCGAAGTTCTAAGAGGTATGACCGAGAAAGCCTTACGAGGTGGTTACCAGTCTTCTCTCCCTCTTGGTTACCGAATGAATAAAGAGACTGGCATACCTTACATATACGAAGACGAAGCTATTATTGTAAGAAAAATATACAATGACTACATTGCCGGTCACAGCTACTTGGAAATTGCCAGGGAACTTAATGCCCTTGGATATAAAACTAAGCGTGGGGCTACATTTGAGGGACGTACTGTTGAATATATATTAAGTAATCCATTTTATTATGGAGCTGTCCGCTGGAATAGACAAAATCACGACAATCATACAATAAAGGACATTAGTGAATGGATTATTGTTATGGGTAAACACCCAGCAATAATTGATAAAGAAACTTGGGATTTAGTACAATATCTTATGGCTTTAAGAAGTAAACCATACAAAGCACGAGCCGCTGGACATATGAAGCATTGGCTTGGCGGAATTGTAAAATGCTCAAACTGCGGAGCTTCTCTTATGGCTGGGCTTAATGCTACACGTTACCAATGCGGCAACTACAACAAAGGCAAATGTCTGCATAGTCATTTTATAAAAACTGCTGCCCTTGAACAGGCTGTATATAACGCATTTGAACGAGTTTTTGATGGAACTGCCGAATTGCATTACGAACTAAAAAAAGCTTCAAACGAAGCTAATACAGATGACAGAGATATACTTCTTAGTAAACTATCTAAGCTTGATGATAAAGAAGCAAGAATAAAGCAAGCATACCGAGATGGAATTGATACAATAGAAGAATATAAAGAAAATAAACAACTGCTTAATGACGAACGTAAAGCACTTAAAAAACAGTTGGAAGCCTTCAACTTGGCATCCGATGATTCTAATGCAGATATGCTTAAGAGTATATCAACTGTATATGACATTATAAAAGATGCCACTAATGATACTCTTACAAGGGCTAATGCTATAAGAAGTGTTGTTGACCATATGGTATATGATAAAGAAAATGATAAATTGGAAGTGTATTTCTTTCTGCAAAAATAAATAGCAAACATTTTACTTGCTATATTTTTACAAAGTTGTCAAACCTGCATATATGCTGGTTTTTCAGCAGTATACCTTATTGAAGTATGGTGGACCGGACGGCGAGCTTGGTGCTTCTATGCGTTACATCTCGCAAAGATATTCTATGCCATACAGGGAAGTTGCCGGGCTGCTTACAGATATCGGCACTGAGGAATTAGCACCTTGCAGTTGTATATGATAATTTATTCATAATTTATATAGGTACAATGGGGATTAAACTCTTTCTATATTGCAAATATTAATAGCGCAAGTTACAACATCTCCTATACCGATAACTACTCGGTCTCCTTTAACTTCTAATACATCATATTCATCGTAATACATTGCAAAAGAACCACCATCGTAAGTAGCATTAACAAGCACCCTTACCTTATCGCCAACATTTATATCATTATCAGAGCTTTCAGTATTTGAATTATCTTCAAATGTAATACAGCCATCGTTAATCCAGCCTGTTCCATTATCAATAAGATAAGGATTTGCCGCACCTGGAATAACTCTCGTGATAGTGCCACTAGTAAAGCCATTTGATGGTACAAGTCCATCTGATGATGTTGATGAAGCATATATTGTGTTATATGCCACAAAATCACCCTCGTGATACTTTGTTGTATCTATATCAGGCTGTAAGTTTGACTCTGTATTTTCTGTTACTACATTATCATACTGTGTTAAGTCATTGCTATTAATAATCGACATAACATTTTCTACATATGTAGGACTTGTAGCATAACCGCCATTTTTAATCGCAGTAATAGCTTCACCGGCGTCTGTTACATTTACTGCTGCTGCATAACGTGAATTATTTGTGATAAGATCGTAATAATCTCTTACACTATCAGCTGGAGTATCATATGCTCTAAATGCTGCTGTAATAGTAGTATAATTAACATTATCATAGCACTCCTGTGTTGAAGAACTAAATACTTTGCCATTCCAGCTCTCAGTAGCCTTAATACCAAAGAACGCATTAGCCTTTGTCATTAATGCAGATCCGCCCCAGCCTGTCTCTAATACAGCCTGTCCGATACATACGCTTGGAAGTACAAAACCTGTTCCTGCCATCTTTCTTCTTTCTGCTTCTGTCTGTGCAAGTGGCACAATTAAATCTAAAAATTCCTGTTTATTCATAATATTTTTCCTTCTTTCAATTTATAATTTCTTAAATATAAAAATAACACCCACAGCGTATTGCTATGCGTGCTTATTAATTAATATATGTTTTATTGTTACTTATCCCTGTTGTAGCCTTATCCTCTGATAGTTCATCAGACGGTAATTCATCTGTATATTTACTAAGAAATGTTCTTACATATAACCATATCTTTTTGACTGGCAGTCCGCATAGAACCATATTTTTTAATATACTAACAACTTCATATGTTAAAAATAGGATTTCGAAAAATCCGGAGATACCGATACTTTCTCCAATATATCGTCTTACTTCTTCAGGCAAGAAACCTATTAAATTGAATTGCGTTATATAATCGACAATAACAAGCAATATTATAGATAAAATCATTGCACATTTTCGGATTGCTCCGTTAATTCCAAAACAGCTATTAAAATCGTGATCTTTAATTGCTCTTAACATACCAAAGACAGTATCTGTTATTATTGCTATTATAACAAGCTGTAGCAATTTGTCGTGTGCAGCTTCCGCATACATATATTTTAAAGTTAGCATTTCTTCTTTCCTCCTAAAATCTTATATACTCTTTAATTAATATTCACTTTAATATTTGGTGCTCTAATCATCTCTATTGCCCTCCTTTATTTACTAAATTCTGTTACCAGCTCATTTAATTTATTTTCAAATTCTGTTACATCTTTCGTATATGTTGCCTTATTTGCTATATATGCCTGTGCATTAGCTATGTTGCGGTTTATAGACAAACCATTCTCTGAGATTGTAGCATTCATATACATAATATCTGTAACTGCACCATTCTCCTCTACACTGCTTGTTCCATTTAATGTTATAGATTTGTTTACATTTAACATTTTTACCTCTTTCTACCACTCCTGTGGATTTTATTAATATTATTTTTATACCCAGCTTGCACTTCCCCAATGGTAAGAAGCAATAATTGTATGGTCCACATATATTCTCAAATATGCACCATCCCAATCAAGCCCAATTTCATTTTTCGGTGTTCTGTTAAGAACTGCACCACACCATCTTCCCCAGGTCGAATGATAAAGGTTAAAAGCATTGGTTCTTATTCCACCTATTACAGACAAAGCACAATCGTTATAATAACTTGTACCGCTATTACATATTTGCACATATCCTTTTCCTATTTTTGTATATGCCGTGTTATTTGGCTTATGCCATAGCTCAATTCCATCTCTTAACACGCTTACTTCTAATCCAGCTAAACCATACATTTTTATTCCTTTACCACTTTCAACATTAAAGCTCATTTCTCCGTCATTGGTGACGTGCCATAATGAATTTAACGTGGAGGGCGAAGCCCCTTGCGTAGCTCCTTTTTGAATTGAAAAAATCCAATCTCCAGTATTTTTAGACCCTTGAATATACACACGTCTTAAATATCCGTCTGGAGCAAGATAATCATTTTTAAACGCTTCGCTGGTTATGTCCCAACAGGCTATTTTCCCACTTGTGCTTGTAATACCTCCTGTACTGGATATTTTAAAATACTTGCTATCCCACGTTCCTGTTGCCAGGTTGAGCATCATTCCCGTGCTGTTTGCAACATAATTGGTACTTTTAAGCACTCCAGCTGTAACCGTTCCTAAGTTTGCGGATATTGCAGACAATGTAGATACACTTAACTCAGCCGCTGTGATTGAATTAGCGGCTATCTGATTGGCTGTTATTGTCTTAGAAGCTATCTTCGCGGCTGTAACTGCATTGGCAACAATCTTATCCGAGGTCACTGCATTTGCTGCTATTTTTGCCGAAGTTATAGCACTAGCTGCTATTTTATCTGCATTAACTGCACTTGCCGCTATCTTTTCTGTTGTTATTGCATTTGCGGCTATCTGTGTTGCTGTAACACTGCCTGTATATATCTTTCCACCATTAATAAGGGTCTTATTATTTGCAGCACACCAGCTTGCAATTGTAGATCCTTTAGCCTCCGCATAATCATTTTTTGGAGATTGGGTAGGTTCAAGATACACTGTATATGAAGTATTTCTTGCTATATTAGTTTTAACAGTATATATTGTTACGTCACTTTTATTAGGTGTATAAATGTAATATCGTGCCCCACCACGCAACATAAAGTATATCTGGCTATGTTGTTGTACCTGCCCTACAAACGCAGGCATTTTATTACAAAAACGATAATTATTCTCCTCCAAATAACCAGCGGCATCTGTTGTTCCCCAGCCACCTGCTAATACTCTTAAAATAAGATTGCAAGTAAAACCTTGATTATGCGTAGACCATACAGGTTTAGAACCGCTATTAAGCTGAACATTACATTCATAGTTATGTAAACCGTTATATGGTATAGATGAATTTATTAATACTGGATAATATGTATTCGTATCATACTTTGAATCCGTCAGATTTACTGTGGTTTGAAATCTTTTTACTGCTCCTGCAATATCATTCTGCGTAGTGGAATCTAATTTCCCTATTGTAACTGAGCCCGCTGCCAATCTGTCAGCAGATATATATCCACTGGTAATCTTTCCTGCATCTATATTGGCAATCTTGGCATTCTGTATTGTTGCATCTGCTATTAAGGCATTGGTTATAGAGGCATTTGCAATGGCATTAGTTCCGAACTGACGTAATACCCAGCCTTTGCCATCGAAGTAATACATTTTATTAGAATCTGCTGTATTAAACCATATATCATTAGTTTTTCTACCATCTGCCAAGGGTGCTGTTGTCTGATAAAATACAGTATTCTTGCCATCTGCTGTAAGCTGTGCTCCTTCCGCGGTCTTAGAAGCCGCCGCCGATAAGAGTTTAGCTGCTTCCGCCGTGCTTAATGCACCAGCCGCATTTGTATTAGCTGTATCTGCCTTTTGTGCTGCATTTTCTATATCTTTGTCTGTTGTATTCATCCAGTCTGTGACATCTGTTCCAAACTTGGATGTATCTATTGCTCCTTCAGCTATCTGCTTACCGTTAATTGTTCCTACCGTGATATTGGCAGCCTTAAGATTGATTACCTCGATGTTAGCGGCATCTATAGTTCCACTTGTTATTTTATTAGCAGTTAAATCTACTATCTTAGCATCTGTTATGCTTCCGTCCGCAATTTGAGCTGTACCAACTGCACCTGTGTCTATCATTGCTGTCTTTATAGAGCCAGCCTCGATATTACTAAGTTTTATGTTAGCGTACTTCAAATCTGCATCTGTGGCAGAAAGCTTCGTTACTTCTAAATCTCCAACTTTTACACTTGTAGCCTGTAACTCTTTGCTTATATTAACAATTTCTGCTGATACCTCAATGAATTTAGCATTATTGGCAATTACAGTTTCAAGATTAAGCACCTTAGAAGCATCTATATTATCAATTGCATCTCCATCCACAGTTCCATTATCATTGGTTATGTTATCTACAGTATCCGCTGTATTATTATATTTTTGCACATACTCACTAAATGTTAATTTCAAATTTGAAATCTCACAGGTATTATTATCTGGATTTTCCGGATAACACTTCAGCTTAACAATACGCTGTTTTATTCGTGTATGTGTATACCTATCAATTAAAGTTATAACATCACCAATTTCACAAGACTGTCCTAAATCAATTAAATTACAGCTATATGCTATATAAGGCTGTGCAAGTTCATTTAATTTTTCCACAGCATCATCATACAGAGATTGTGCATTAGTATATCTTTCATCTTTCCAAATGTAAGTTTTTTTCTTATTGCTATATGTATAATTCTCAATTATTTTACTTCCAGCAACAGACTCTATAGTTAATCCGTCCTTACCCAGAGGAAGAATTCTTGTATAAAAATCAGTAGAATTAGACTGTATATCAATAGACTTTAAATTTAATTCATCTGTATAGTATATACCTTTATCAACGCCTACTTTATCCTGAAATATAATTTTCTTATTCAAGGAATCTATTTTCATTTCAAGTCTAAAAGTATCAACTATTTTTTTCAATACAAGCCACGCAGATGTATTTGTTAAACGTATTGTCCTCTTCTTTTGTACAGTACATTCACAAACCCATCCAGTACCTGCTAATGCTAAATCAGCTGTGCTAAGTGAAGTTTGTTCAACTGTTTCAAATTTAGTTATAGCCTTTCCTTCTAACTCTTCGATATTAAGACTTGCTGTAATATCATAACCACCATTACTGTTTAGATTTTTCTGTTTAATAACAAATTCATCTGTTTTTGTTATTATGTAGCTTTCTAAATCTAATTCTTCAAATGTTGTTAGATTTAAACTCTTATCACCATACTCGAGCGTTTCTTCAATACACAAATCTTTATATTTAACAAGTGGCGATACAGTACCTTTAGAATTCCTATACCTTAACATACGCCAGCTCCTACATTTATTCCTTAATCATAAAAAGCATTGCTTCAATTTCATAACCATTTAGTAAATCATATTTTTCTGTTTCACACTTTTCAATGTCGTCAAATGGTATTGTTTTAATATCAATTTCCTCTTCGATTTCAAACAGCTCCCTACAACGCTCAATTGCCTCAAGCTCTAAATCATCAGAAGCATATGTATATTTATACTTTGCATTCTTATCATCATTATCATCAATTTCATCCTTATTATCCTCTGATGTTTCTATTTTCTTAAGCAGTGGCTTCCCTTTTTCATCTTTCAAACAGTTCTCAGTAAGTATTTTAATTCTTTGTTTTTCAATATCTTCTCTTTTTTCTGTAAGTATCTTAAGGTTCGCAGCTATCATATAGCTTAATTTTACTGGTAATTTTTTAGCTGCTAACTGTTGTAAACCATTAATATAACTGTCTACATATCCTAATTTAATAATCATATTTATTGTTCTCCTTTTACTTATAATGTGGTCTGTATTGTATCTGTACAATGCAATCTGTACTTAATTTAATAGTATTTATTCCTGGAACAACCTTTGGAAATTCCCATAAATCTGTTTTTTCTAAAATATTAATATCATTCTCTGTTACAACACATTTTTCTGCATCTAATATTAATTTAGAATTTCTATTTATATCTTTTATTGTTATTGCTTCATCTGTAAGTCCTTCAATTGTAAGACTGGCTAAGGCTATACCTGATGTTATTGTTAGTATTGCTGGAGATACACTTGTACCACCACAATTAAAAGATTTCTCTTGTCCTGTAAAATTAATTGTCTGCTGCATTCCCTTTTTGCTGTATGCAGTAAGATTAATTTTATAGCTGTAAAGCCATCTTTTAACTATTTCTTTTTCTTCACTCTTAAAATCAAAGTCATATATAAATTGCATATCATCAAGTTCTAATTCGCCAGAATCAAAATCATTCAGAAGCTTACTCATTGTAATTTCACATTCCTCTTTACTAGAGCCTTTAATTAACATTTCTATACAAACCTCAAAATCTGTGTATTTATTTTTTTTAGTTTTAACTGGAAGTATTCCTGAATCTAACCAGTTTGTGTATGTTGTAACATTGCGCGGCTTAACCGTCTGACTAAGCCACACAACATTTTTATATTTCTTTCGTAAGTCAATATTTGCATTACTGTTATTCACTATCATCTATCAGTCACCAACTTCAATGCAGCCTGATTCATAAAGTAATCAACATCTGCCTTATCCTTAAAATTATAGTTACCATTAAAGTTAATCTGCGTATTGTTGCTTGTTGTCTGGCTGCCCTGTGAACCAGAAGCAACCATTCCGTTTATATTAAGATTCGTGGCCAGTTCTAGTGCTGCATCTGATATAAGATGCTTCTGCTGATTAATCTGTTCTGCCATCCTACCAACAAAATCAGGCATCCATTCCTCATAATCTCTAAGAGGTCCTTCATCCGGACGTGAGAAATGCAGGAAGCTTGTTATCTTCTCTGCAACTGATTTAGCTGCATTAGCAACCGCACCAAGCATAGACCTGATACCATCAATCAGACCACTTATCATATCAGAACCCCACGAGAAAGCTATATCAACCAGATCACCGAATGTATTGTAAAGAAATGAAACCATATTACCAATAACACTTCCTATACCTTCAACGATGCCACCAATTATTTCAAGCAAGCCATGCCATGCTCTGTCCCAGTCTCCAGTAATCACACCCATAACAACATCTATAATTCCCTGTATGGTATGCATAATTCCTTCCACAATACCTTGTATAACACCAAGTACTGAACTAATTGCATTTTTAATAATTGCAAGTGCAGCTTTTATAATTGCTGATATTGTTGATATCCACAATGATATAACGAGCTTAATATATTCACAGAATACAGAAATAGCACCTTTAATAATTTCTAAAGCCGTCATAATCACTGGCTCTATTGTCTCCCAGAATGACTGTATAGCCGTTATCATTCCATTGAAAAATGCTTTCAGATATGATGCTAATTCCGTAAATTTCGTATTAATAAAGTTCCTGAAATCATCACACTTAAAATATAAAGCTGTTATTATAGCTATTACCGCCGTAACAGCAGCTATAACAAGTCCTATCGGTCCTGTAAGTACTGCCAGTGCACCTGACAATCCAGCAACAGCGCCGCTTGTTCCTGTTATTATTCCAATCAATGTCGTTATTATTGGAATAATGGTAGACACAAGACTTATAATTGACGATATTCCAGTTGCTATCTTACCGAATATTATCAGTGCCGGTCCAATCGCCGCCACTACTAATGCTATATTAACTATGAGCTGCTTAGAGCTTTCTGACATTCCATTAAACTGTGATACAACACTCATAATGCCTTGTACTATCTGTAATATACTTGGCATTAAAAGTTCACCCATACTTATAGCAAGCTCCTGAAGCTGGCTTTTAAGTGTTGTAATCTGTCCACTCAGATTATCCTGCATTGTAGCAGCCATATTCTCTGCTGTTCCATCGCAGTTATTAATAGCTCCTGACAATTTTTCTATATCTGAAGGAGCTGCATTCATAAGTGCAAGAAAGCCTGACATAGCCTCCGTGCCAACAAGAGAACTTGCAGCACTTGACTTCTCTGATTCCGACAACTGACCAAACGCTTCACGGCAATCTGATAATATATATGACAGACCTCTCATTGATCCATCTGCATTAGTTGTCGCTATTGTTGCCTTACCTAACTCATTTCCTTCAATCTCAATATCACCAGTTAAGGAAGTCATTATCTTACGAAGTACTGTACCTGCCTGTGAAGCCTTTATACCACTATTGGCCATAAGTCCAATAGCTTCAGCAGTATCTTCTACACTATAGCCTAATGCTCCTGCAATAGGTGCTGCATACTTGAATGTCTCACCCATCATAGACACATTTGTATTGGCATTAGAAGAAGCAGCCGCTAAAATATCTGCAAAATGTCCTGAATCTTCTGCTTTCAATCCAAATGCTGTAAGTGCATCAGTTACTATATCTGACGTTGTTGCCAGGTCTTCCCCTGATGCCGCTGCAAGATTCATTATTCCAGATATACCATCAATCATATCTGATGTTTTCCACCCTGCCATAGCCATATAGCCAAATGCATCACCAGCTTCTGTAGCTGAGAACTTAGTCTGTGACCCCATTTCTCTTGCTTTACTCTTAAGTGCTTCTAAATCCTCACCAGTTGCACCTGATACAGCTGCAACATTGCTCATAGAACTTTCAAAATCAGCAGTCGTTTTTACTGCCGCCGCACCAAGACCTATAATAGCGGCACTTCCCTTAGACATATTACGTCCAATGCTCTGTGCTCCCTCGCCAACCTTTCCAGTAACATCCGCTATACTTGCAAGCTTTGCATTCGCAGACATGCTTTCTTTAGTAAGATTCTTAAGTTCCTGCTCCGTAGCAACAATCTCCCTGCAGAGCGCCTGGTATTGTTCCTGGCTTATCTTGCCCTTCTGTCCTACCTCTGTTGCCGCCTGCTTCTCAGCTTCTTTTAAAGCTGTAAGCTTATTACTCGTTTCTTCTATAGCAGTCTTTAATAGTTTCTGCTTCTGGCTTAACAGCTCAGTATTAGTAGGATCCAGCTTTAATAACTTATTAACATCTTTTAATTCACTTTGGGTTGTCTTTATTGCCGAATTCGTATCTTTTAATGCACTTTGGAGTTTAGTTGTATCTCCTCCAATTTCTACAGTAATTCCTGCTATTCTACTTTTCGCCATAAGCCAACTCCAAAAAGACCGCCTTAATGCTAAACATTAAAAGCGGTCAAAGTCTTCCTGCTGTGCCACAACTGGCCAGTCATAATCATCATTCATTTTTTCTGCATACATATCATGCACAAGCCCTATTGTTACATAATCACAATCTTGAATAGAAAGCCCTATCTGCAGACATCGGTACATAAACAATGGTGTTGTCATTTCCCTGCTAGTTGCTCTAATTTTTTTTTACTTTCTATCGTTGTGAGGTTATCAAGATGCCACAGCTTTAAAATCTCCGGTAAAACCTGATATATAGAAAATGTATCAAACTGCTCAAGCCATTCGTCAGGTTCATTAGGTATATCCGGATCTGCGTGTTTGGCCATAACATAAGCAACATTTTCAAACATTTCAAGATCATCAATCTCAAAGTCTGTTCCATCTTTTTTCGCCTTTTCAGATTGTGCAGCAAGCTTCTGCATATCCTTAAAAATATCTCTCATAAAAAAACGCCTGTACAGTCGTGGGACTGTCGCAGACGCTCTGAATTTAACCTTTTTTCCATCAATATCAATCTCTTTTAGTATCATATCAACCTGCCGCTCCTGTCTTTACTGGAATATAAACAGCATCATACCATTTATTTCGAATTTCATCTGATGTTGATGTTGTCGTCTTAGTCTTAACATTACCATTTGCAAGAGGGGAGGCCTTTATAGACAGCTTTTCTGTCTGTACCTCTTTCTTATCCTCATTTGTTTTTGATGCCATGGATGGGCGGCTTGCCTTACATCTATACAATACATGTTTTACCGCCTTTGCATCCCCGTCAAACTCAAACAATAACGCAAATTCTGCTGATTCTGTGTTGCTATTTTCAACCGACACCTTATTATCATCCAGCTCATTTTTAAGAATATCCGTTTCAAAAGACGGTGGAACTAATGCAATCTCAAGGTCACCTTCATAACCATTATTGGCTGTAGAAGTATAATATATCATTCCATCTGCATAGAATTCTTCTGTATCACCTTTTGCATCAAGTGATAGTTCTACAGCCCCTGGAATAGCCTTAGGCTTGTCATATGTGACTGTTCCTTCTTCATCAATGTTAAGCTTAGCATAATGTACATTCTTAAGATTAAACTTAACTTTATTTTCTTTCTCCATCATTACACCTCCAGTGCATATAATTCTTCAAACATCTTATCTTTTTCTATGTAATATTCCTGCCTGTTATAGAAAAGTCCATATGCATCAAGCAGCTCTTCAAGTGCCGCTTCTATATGTGGACTCTTTTCACTTACATACAGCTCTATATACAGCTTATTTACCTTCTCGTAAACTCTGCCATCTGCTGCCATATTATCAGACTCCGGCATGGAAAATATTACATACGGTGCTGCTGGTACTTCCTCTTCATCAAAACACCAGTATGCATAAGGCAGACCAAGTTCAGCTATCATCTGTTCAACTTCACTAAAACTCAATTACTGTTCTCCTTTATACGTCTTATAGTTCTTATTTCAAGCTCATTAACAGCCCAGTCCTCTGCCGGCTTAATATGTGCAATAGGTTTTGTTCTTCTGCCTGTATCAGTCTTATCCGGCCGTACTATCCTGTGACCATTTTCAAGAAGATGTGTAAGAGAATATTGATGTCCTCCAGCATATACTATCCGGCTTTTTCTGTACGAATTTTCTTCATCAATAGTACTTCTCCAGCTATCCCGGTAAGAACCTGGCTCATATTTTTTCTTTCTGCCATCATGTCTGACAGGTGCTTCTTCCTTAATTCTTTTAACTGTTCCTCTGGCCACACTATCAATATCCATCTTCATATCAGAAGTGACATCATTGGCATACTCGTGCAGAAGACGCATGATTTCACTTGCAAGTGCATCAACCTTTATCGTTTTCGGCACTGGAATCACCTTCCTGCTTTTGTTCAGATACTTGAACATTTTTCTTTTTTATCATCTTATCAGGTTCAATAATTTTCCTGCTTATAAGTACACTTGCAAGTTCATCATCAGATATAGTTATATCATCTCCTTGTGTTGCACCTATATTTTTATACATAAAAGATTTAAGTACCTTCATCCGTTGCTTCCTTTCTGCTAAACTCCGGCATAGCCTTGTTAAGCGTTACATACATAGCCGGAGGAACTGTATCATACTTCTCCTGAACCTGGCTTACTGTATATTGCACATCATTCATAATAACAAGTGTATTATTCGTGTTGATAAAAGGATTAAGCGGCACACTTATAAGCTTGTCTATACCACTGTTCGCTATCTTAGCCTGGTAAAATCTTGTAACACCAACTGTCCTTAATCCGAATCTAAGGTGTGCTTTATGCTGCACAATAACTCTTTTATTCGTAGAATACACATCCAGTTCACCATCGTTAAACAATTCCCTGTTTGCCTGCTTCCCTGTCAGCATAGGCCTTCACCTCCTGTATAAGCTGCAGCCTGTTAATATCCTGTGAATAATTCTTCTGCCAGTCGTCTAATGCTCCTGCAAGAGCATACATAACATAACTGATTAATAACTCTTTTGCTGTATTCTCCTGCTCATAATCGAACTCGCAGCCACATATATCATTAATCCTGTTACAGCCACGCAAGATGATGCCGGATAATTTCTTATCCGCTGCATCATCATTCCATGTCCTGTCTATGTTATTCTTAATATCTCCCAGAAGCTTTTCATTTACCTCATTCATTATGCAGAAGCCTTAGCCTTTGTGTTTACAGGATTATCCTCTGTGTTAGTAACCTCAACCTTAAGGGAAATAGGCTTAAGCTTAGAAATATCAAGATACTTGAATGCATTATTATCCTTAGGCTTTCCCATAGCATACATCTTGATAAGATACACTCTGTTATCATCAAGAAACTGATATTCATCTGAATACTCAATCTTTCCTGACTTACCAGCACCTATACCCATAAAATACTTTTCTGGAAGACCAATAATAGCCTCACCCTCATCAAGTGCAATAGACTGTATAGGAGTTGTTGGATAAGGGAATATATTATTCTTATAGTTTCCAGCAGAATCCCTGACTGTTGTACAAGGAACTATCTTCGCTATATAATCAACCGGATTGCATATGAATGCAACAGATGGAACTGCCCTGTATCCTGCTTCATTAGGCTTTTTAGCAAGGTCTGCTATAATAGCACAATATTCTACTGGATCAAAACTTAACAGTTTCACTTTTGTTTTATCAGCATATTCCCCCTGTGTTACAGAACCATCAAGATTCTTACACATACCTATTGGCTGATTCTTGCCTGTACCCTTTAAGATACCTAATTCAAGACCACCGGCGCATGCTTCTGATAAGATGATTCTTACATAGTTATCTAACCAGGATGGTCCAAGATCTAACATATCCTTGGAAACTGGAATGAAAGCTGATAACTTGGCAAGTGTCATATCCATAACATCAATCTTACCTGCAAGCTCTGTAGATATCTTAGTTGTTAATGCTCCCCATGTTGCAAGGTCAATATTATCAGCATTAACAATCATCTTGATAGCTCCCTGGCAGTTGATAAAATTAATAACGCTAATAAGCGGATGTGCATTCTGCATATCTTCAATAACCGTGTCAATGATTGTCTGTGGGATAGCCTTGTCAATGTTCACAAGTGCCTGCTTAGGGTTTCCGGCGCGCATAGCCTCGCCTAATTCTGTATAGAATGTTCTTTCCTCTCCTGTAAGCTGTCTTACACCTCTGCTTGCAAGAATAGCTGCATCATTATTCCCCTTAAGCTGTTCTGCCTCTTCGTGAATAATATTAGCTATATTCTCACCAAACTTTTCCATAGCCTTTGTAGCGGCTTCTGTATCATCACTTTTAAGTGCCTGTGATAAATTGGCAAGTGCCTCTGCATTTGCCGCCTGAAATAAATCTTTGTTTAACATATCTTTCCTCCTGATTATGATAATTTATTGCTTAGTGCGTTACTTGTCGCACTAAAAAAAGCACTACAGAGCTGTTCTGTTAGTGCTTTATAAGCTTTCTCATCCTTTTCATGTTCCAGTTTTTCTTTAGCAGCCTGCTCTTTTTCCAGCTTTTCTTTCTCAAGCCTTTCCTTTTCCATCATAGTTTCTTTGCTTGCTGCCGCCTGCTGTATAAACTCCGCTGCCATAAGTGAAAGTGACTTCTGCGAATTCATCTGTGATGTAAGCTGTTCATACATCTGCTTGAACTGACTAGCACCTTCCTCGGCTGGTACAAGCTGCTGGGAATCTACTTCATCACAAAAACCATACTTAAGTGCCTCATCAGGACTTAATATAGTTTCTTTATCAAGCATTTCCATAAGCTCACCCTCACTCAGATTACACTTTTCAAGGAATATCTGCCTATTAGCAGCCATCATCTCATCAAGATCATCTGCTGCCTTGCGAAGCTGTGTTGCATTACCACTACAAGTACACCACATATTATGAAGCATTATCGTAGAGCCTCTATGCATTATTATCTTGTCACATCCAAGTGCTATAACATAAGCAACAGAATATGCAAAACAATCAATATGGCATATCTTATTGGCCTGTTTAGCCTTAAGAAGATTGTATATAGCAACTCCCTCTTTAACCTCACCGCCATACGAATTAATATGAAGCTCTATATCGCTTCCGTCTGGTATAGAATCAAGCAGGCCTATAAAATGCTTTGCTGAGGTTTCTGATTCATCATACTCCCAGGTCTCCCAATTAAAAGGTCCCTGGGCTGTTACATTATCATAAATATATATCTTAGTAGCCCCTGAATCATTCTTCTCCTGTCTAAACATCATTTTTCTCTTGTCCACCATTATCACCTTCTTTCATAATGTCATAATTTTTAGTAATATAATGAGTATCGCCTATAGAGCTATCTATTGCTGGTTCATTCAACTTATGGCGAAGCTCATTAATACTGTAAAGTCCACTAGATATAAGCTTGTCTGACTTTTCAGCATTCTTAAATATGTCTATATAAGATATAGATGATGTATCTATATTAAGACCAGTACCATTAAGTATCTCCTTGCCAGAACGTTTCCGGTTAATCTCCGTCTGCAATATGTCGCACAATGGCTCTATCGTTATAGTTATGAATTCATCCATAAGAGCATCTATATCTGCTATCTCACCAGCATATAACGCATATGGGATATTCAATGCTCCTGCAGCTTTTTTCTTTATCTCATCATTAACATCTATGAAATCCTTTAACTCGCTTGTGGATTTCTTAGTTGACTCTTTAGCTCCATTCGATTCATAGGAATAACCATTAAACAATGGAAGTACCGCATTACGTGAATTGTAGAACTTCTTGAAGCGGACATTCATCATCTCATCCATTATCTCTTCATATGTTTTTCCTAACAGTTTGGCATCTCCCAGAATCTTTTGTGCATCAATCGTCAGTATGCCCTTTTCGCCACCTGATTTATAGAACTTTTCATAAGCCGTCTGGACTAAAGTATCATAGCTGTTTATTATGCCATTAAGAAGTGCCGTCATATTCTCATTATTATTTTTAAAATATAATACTTCCGACATTCCAAACACCCTATTTACAGAAAAACTTCCAGTACTGACATTAGAAAATACTTTCTCACGTACAACATCATCAGACATTGTATATCCATCAGCGACAAACAACTGCCCTGCAAGTTCATATACAAGACATTCGTTGTTCTTTAATAGCTTCGACACCATCTTTTTTATAAAATATGTTGAGCTTTCATTCTTGTTTGGTGCATAATTCCATAGATAATATTCATCTTTTTTTACATTCTTGCCACGGATCCTTGTCTGGAATTCACATTTTGCAATAGCATTTGCAATCATATTAATGCCAATATTCATATCAAATATACATTCTGATATAGCCTGGTACTCAGACGAATCATATACTGCTTCCATCTCCTGCCTGAAAGCAGCTTCCCTGGATTTACCTGTTAAAAGATCTGTAAAAAAAGCTCTTATTCCCAATGCCCTCACCTCCCATCGTTATTGTCATTGTTAATATCAATCAATATGTATATACATTCATAGTGTTGAACATTGTCTGATTAATCTCATTCATAGCAATAAGCTCATCCCTGCATATCTCTGCTGCCACCAATGCCTTAAATGCATCCGTTTTACGTGACTTAGGTTCAATCTTTCCATAAGTCATATTACCTGCAGATGATGTAACTCTCTTAGAATTGTTAATACACCACCTCATCATAGGATCATCACCAACTGCTATCCTGTTATTATTAAACAGACTTGTAAGCGTTGGTATAAGCTGCATTTCATCAGATGGTCTTACTATCTTTATTTTTCCATCCTTATCAGCCAGGAATCCGTATTCAGCTAGTGCCTTAGACATAAGTGTATATCTGTACTTATCAATGCCTATCTTTAAAATGTTAAAGCGTTCATTCATAGCATCAAACCATTGTGCCGGCAAGTCCGGACTAATCTCAGGACCTTTTACGAATTCACATAATCCCCTGCGTTCCCACTCTCTTAGCGGTGCCTTGATACGTGGCAAATCTTTACTTGCTTCACATATCCACGTATGCTGATACACATAATCTATTCCATCCTGAATAACAAGGATTGCCGCAGATACAAAATCCTCCGTGCTGGCATAATCAAGTCCACCCACAGCATTAGTTCCATGCTCGAATTCAGGAATAATAATATTGGTTGCCTTTATGTTCTTCCAATCAGTAACCACATCCTCCCTGATAGCTCCGCCAGGGCAGTTACACCTTTTAGTTGCAAAAGATGCATTACCAAGAGGATCTATAACATAATCATCATATTCTAGTTTCATCTCTTCCTGAAGATTATCAAAGTATGGATATGATGGATTGGCCATTGGCCAATTTTCTGGATCCTTGATATCATCCTTGTTTTTTATCCGGCATATAAATGGAATCATACCATTATCAGGCAATTCACCACTTAATATCCTGCGCGACTTATCAAGCATAGTATCAAGAGGTCCATCTCTTACATCTCCATCAGTGGTAACTATTGTTCTTCTTGGAAATGGAACTTTTCCCAAGCCGGTAACAGCTACATCAACCAGCCTCATATTCTCATAAGCGTGATATTCATCAAAGTCAACTTTACCAGGTCGAAAACCATCTTTTGTCTTTGGATTAGATGTATTAAAGGCAAATTCTGAACCAGTTTTAATATTTGTTATTACTTCCTTCGTCCACTTGAAGTACTTTTTCATAAAGCTTTTATTTTCCTCAAGCACGTTATATACATCCTTGAATGAGGTTTTTGCCTGCTGTTCCGACATAGCAAATATATCAATGTTATAGTGCTTGATACCATTCACAGGTGTTAACAGGCAGAAATCTTCAAAACCTAGATATCCATTCTTTCCGGCACCACGCCCCACATATATAAGCAGTACTGGAAACCGAAGCTGTCCATTTTTCTTATACACACAATTATGCAGTGCAAAACAAAATACTTCCCAGTCGAGTAAATCGAATGGAAAGTATTTCTGGAAAGCTAAATATTTATCTAATTGTTCTGAATCAACAACAAGTTCCTCTGTTTCAAATATTTTTTCAATAAGGTCACACAACTGATACTGTTCTTCGCACATCTTGTATGGAGCTTTTCTTACAAGGTCAATGTACTTCTGTATCCTATAATCCGGTATCATTCTTATCCTCACCCTCGGATATATTGTCTTCTGCAGATATATTAAGCTGCGAAAGTATCTTAAGCATAGCTCCACTGATTTTAGATATTTCAGAGATTGCAGGATTAGCTTTGTGGACTTCATAACCTTTAACATTAAGTTCTGTTATGGTTACACCATTTTCTTTAACATCTTTGATAAGTTCAGCTTTGATATCATACAATTCACAATAATCATCAACAAGCTTTTCAAAGTGATATTCTTTTGCATTTTTACGATTGAGCTGCTCAATTAATGAACACCTGATACGTTGTGATATCGTTGCCATACATACCTCCTGTCTGAATTCTTGAAAGTTAAAATTGAAACAGCAATTTTGTGTCTGTATGCATATATATTATAAATATGTTACGCATACCCTGAAAAACTATAAAATCACTTTTTACATAATGTGCAAGGCAAATCTGGATTGTCGAGTTTTGCACCGGTATTTGTCAGAGCCAAAAATTTTTGCATTTTTTTACCCGGGGGTATTCTAATCCCACCGCTCTTCTGTCAATGCTGCCCGATAATTCTTTTGTCTATATCCATGCCTTTTTTCGTGACATTCGTGACACAAACTTATAAGGTTACGTTGTTCGCAGCCTTTATCATCTATATACATAGCTTCAAGAGCCAACTCAGGATGATGCTTTACATAGTTAATATGATGCACTGTTGTTGCTTTGGTATATCTTCCAGCAGCTCTACAATCAACACATTCATTGTGATCACGCTTAAGTATTTCTTTCCGGACTCTTAACCATTTGCTCCATATGTAAAAGCGATGCACTTCATTATTCTTTATGCACTCTTTTACATAATCAATATCATCCTGTATCATATTGCCCTCTCTATGCCTCACGTATATGTCATAGGTCTTACTGCTTTTATCTTAAAGAAAGAGCGCTATTTCTAGCGCTCAATGCATAAAAGATAGGATTCGATGCAGTATCGACTATATTAAAATAACACATATTAATGTGTACTGGTGTACACTCTTTTATTTTTTTTAATATTTTTATAACTGTACTGAATTAACAGCCCTTTTATAGCGCTTTGTAAGTCCGCTGCGTGAATAGCCTTCTGCTTTCATAATGTCCTTCATATTCATAAGCTGTATGTGTCTAGCTATTAATATTCTCCTATCTGTTTCATCCTTGACTGTATTAATAACAGTAAGGACTTCTCTTGCCTTTGTAGCTGCTATCTCTTCCTCTTTTCTTAACTTGTTTATAAATTTCTTTGTTTCATTATCAATTTTAATAATCCGGTCTGATAAGTCGCTCTGGTTATGTGCTTTTGGCATATCAGATATTCCCGATGACGATAATCCATACAGCGAATTAATAAAATCAATCTCAGTCTGATAGTTATTCATCCTTGATACATAATGCCTGTACATATCCAGATATCTTTTTTTGTCTTCATACCCCATCCTATCACCTCTAATAAAGTATACATAATCCCTAAAAGTGTATAATTTTTTATAAGCCTTTAGAAATATTCTCAAACCCTTGTTTCTTCTATGCTCTAATTATATTTCAATTTTATCTCAATTACAAAAAGTATACCGTAAGTTAATAACTCGTTAATAACTCTGTTTTTTGTGGATAAGTATTATCATCTGTACATAAAAAAAGCAGCTCTAAAAAGGCTGCTTGCTGTTAGTTTTAAAAAAATTTTTTTTGCCTGTTATATCTTAATCAGAAAGAAATATCTAGTCTTTCAAAAAAATCAAAAAGGAGATTTTTTATTATGAATAATCTAATATTTGAAATTGTATTTAATTTGATACTTAATGTAGTATCTAATTGTCTTTATGATATTTTCATAAAGCACAACTAAAGATAAAGATTATGTGCGACAAGCTGCTCTTTTTATTATACAAGAGCAGCTTGTCATTTATAATTCGCATTTTTCTGTATATCACACAATTATGATATCTTCTTATGCTTTCCTGGTCCTATATACATTTCCTTTCTATCGTGCTCCGCATCCTCACGTCCCCATTGCACATACCTAAGAGTTACATCAGGTGAATCATGATTATACATCTTCATAAGTGTTAATACATTACCACCATTTTTAATATATTGATATCCATAAGTCTTACGCAAACTATGCAATCCGAATGTATAAGGAATACCAATAGCTTCTCCAGCATTATGAATTATACGATATCCACGCTGCCTATTGATAGGATATATATATGACCTGTCATTAAAATACTTCATCTGTCCTCGAAACAGATAATCATACAGACTTAGATTATACTTGCTTATATAATCAAGTATATCCCGGTGCAGCTGCTTATTCATACGGTAATTCTGCATCTTACCAGTCTTGTTTTCTTTAATCTGTATATATCCTTTAACAACATCAGCCACCCTGAGCTGCAGTAAATCTTCAGCTCGGAAAGCTGTATTAAGTCCGATGTGAAACAACATATAATCTCTGTCTGCCTGGTATCTCTTAACATCCGACTTTGCATTATTCTGCCTTTGCATAAAATAGTTATATAACGCATCTATCTCTTTAGGATCCTTTATAGGTTGTGTTTCATGCTGCCCTGCAAAATACTTAATTCTTCTACCCATCTGTTACTATGACCTCCAAACATTATATTTTAGAAGCCGATACTGCATATTCACTATAACACAATCTTTCCAGAAATGTACAATCTCATAAGCTCGGTTATGACTGATGCCTGACTTTTACCATCATCCTCACACTTATCTGCGAATTCCTGCACAACATCTTTCTTAAGCTTATATGACTTAGACATATATCCTGCCTTGTCCTGGTACTTCTTAGATGCAACTGTCTGACTGTTTGGTTTTCCTACTGGCATTCATCTTTCCTCTCTTTTTTACATACATATACGACTAACTTTGCAATACCTATTGCTATAAAAAATATTCCTAACTTAAATAACATGCTTACCCCTTTCTATCTTGTTTAGATTGTGATATATTATCAATGGGATTAGGGCTTGCGCCCCATCCCTTAATATTCTAAGTTAACTTAGAAGCTTGTCGATAATCAGAAGTATTATTCCGATTATCAAGTCCGTTAATGCTCCGATTAGCCAGGTCTTTGCATTATCGGACTTTTCTTTTTTCTTCGACATGGGTATCACCTCCTTACAAGTATATATTAACATATGGTGTACCCTATGTCAATAGTTCTATATAATATTTTTTTATTATTTTTAATATTTTATTTTAGAACTTTTCTCTCATAATTATTATATCAGTTGCAAGAGCATATCCGTACTCTCTGTTAGCTCCCGTGGACTTCTCCCAGCCTTTAAGCATATATATGTGTGAACACATACTTAACATCATCATAGACATCTGCATGTACTCCTCATAGCTTGTTGTATCTGCTGGCATTTGTGATAACACCTTTGCTGGGTTAACAACACTAAAACCTTGCTCTTTTAATTCTTTCTCGGCATTGCTGAAGCGTTCCATATAATCATCTATACCTGTTACCGGTCCGCTGATATATACACGGTTATCTCTCATTGCCTGTATTCTACTATCGTCCATATTTGTTACCTGCCTTTTTATTATCTTAATTGCCCTTTCTAAACCTCTTTGAAAACTATTATCATATTCTGTATCAAGGCATGGACTTACTTCTTCAACATACCTGTCAAAATCTGCATATGAAAGTTCCCTCTCTTCTTTCAGTTGCCTAATAACCTGATCTATATCATAGGCTATTGGCTGTTTATCTATGTCACGGCATAAAGCATCTGTTATCTGTCTTGCTACATCTCTGCATTCTTCACTTTTAAAGAGGTTTGTTGCATCTCGAAAGCCATTCTTTATATATTCTTTAAAAGCATCCGCATCAATTAACCTCATCTTTAACACACTCCTGTATTCTTATTCTGTAACTGCTCCTGTGCCAGCTTGAAAGCAAGCATATATAAATCCAATATACCTGTTTCAGTCTTTCCTATATCATACGCAAACTCCCAAGCATCAGGATTGATTTCTTCTAATGCATCATAACCATCTCCACTTATACCTGTTGATTCAGAAAAGTCATCAAGAATATCATCAATTATACTTTCAAGCCTTGCTTCATCATTAGTTTCGTAATCATATCTGTCAGAAATTTCAAGCCAGTCTCCTTCGTCTGCTGCTCTCTGTCTTAATTCTTCTAATGCCTTGCTATAGTCATATACATAAATTGACCTGCTGAGGCAGTCTATCTTTTCTTCAAAATAGCCAGTATTGTTAACATAATCAGAAAATTTTTCATAAGTCATGTTGTAGTAGTTTGAAGCTATAAGCTCGCCTAAATCTCCGCTGATATGAAGCCGGCAGTAATCTTCCTCAAAGAGAAATCTAATTCTATAAGTTGATGTATTCGGAGCTTTAAAATCAAGGATTTTAATATTTCCATAATCTGTAAATGTGGCAATATGATTTTTAAAATGTTCTTTCTGTTTCTCTAAATTCATCCTTATACCTCCAATATTTTTTCACAGGTGTTTCATCCTTCCGTGCTCCTGGAATTATGAAACACAACCTGTTGTATGTCGCTGCTGTGATTAGTTCTGTACCATCTGCGTAAACAAGCTTCATCTCCAGGTCATATCGGTATCCCAGCTCCTTGGGAAATGTATCCGGGATTCGATTCCACTTTCTCTCCTCCGGTTCTTTATCCAGGAACTCATATATGCTCATCTGACCTTCACACTCATATCCATCTGCCATATCAGCACCTCAATTCTTCATCATCAGACCTTATATGGAATTCAATACCGGTTTCTGCTGTCATAGCTTCTGCTATATCCTTCCACTTCACATATCCACCAACAAGGCTCTCTGTGTATTCGTTAAATTTCCGGATAAATCTGTTCATACGCTTAGTTCCAAATCCAAAATTATCCCTAAGGACGTATGAGCTCATCAGAAGCACTGTATCCATTATTGTCTGTTTAATTGTTCCTGCAAAATGCTCAAGCTCTGTCTGAGATATCTTAAGTGGTACATCATATGCCTGTCTAAACTTAAGTTCATCTTCAAGTCCATCTATACCCTTTTCCCTGGCAACTCTCAGGGCATATGACATACCTTCTCTTCGTGCCTGCTCCTCTTTGCTCAGCTTAGCCATTACTTATTCCCCGCTTTCCGCTATCTCCGGTTATAAAAATAATTGTGATATTATAATCAACCAGTATTCAGCTATGTAGATAGTTATGTAGTAATATTTATCCTTCTGTCAGCTTCTAACATCAGCTCACCTATCTGGTCCGCATCCATTTCAACTAAAAGGATTTTTAACATCATCAGATATCTAAGTGTTCTGATGCGCAATCTGTAGTGCTCATTATCCGTAGTATTAAGCTTCTGTGCCTTAATGGTCTGATGAGCATATTTTTTAATACACCTGTTAATCTCTTTAATTTCTCTATGCATCAGCCTGTCTCCTTTGAATTATCAAGAAGCGAATTATAAAAACTCTCATCTCTTTTTTCACGCTGCTCAAAATTATTAAATTTGTTACGCGCGTGCGCGCTATATATACTTTTATTTACTTTACTTTTCTTTGTTGCATTATTGTCAACATTAACACTAGTTTCTGCAACATTAACCTTTGTTTCTGCAACATTTACTACATTTGAGGGTGACTTTAATAAAAGGTATGCATTCTCCAAAAAAATTTTTGAACGACGTTTTAATGCTTCGGCATAGCGTTCCTGAATTCCTCTGCTTGTCAGGATCTGATACTTGTCGTACATTTCTTTTGAAAAGATACCTCTGTTCAGTGCCGTATTTACCACTGAACTTATAAAATTTGTCTTGTAATTAATGTCACCATCCATGACGATTTTAGTTGCAAACAGAATAAGTGAATCCTTATCCCACTTCATGTAATACCCTTCTTCTCCGTATATAGTCTGAAAAAGGCGTACTATGATACCAAAGCCAGCTATTCCATGCTCAGCTTCCAGTAATTGAAACTTCTGGTCAAGATTGCAGTCTAAAGGAAAGTAATCAAGATTACTCTTAACTGGTCTTGCCATAAAATATGCTCCTATCTTTTAAGGTACTTAGCCATAATATCTCTCTTAGACTGAGGTTCTGCTCTTGGCATAGCTCCACGCGACTTCTTTACAAAATCAAAGTCATCCTTAAGCTCCTGTCTGCTCACAGTAGTATTGTTAATAATAATATCCTTACCGGATAATACATCATTATGTATCTCATCCAGCCTTGATAAAGGATAATTAAGTCCTGCAAGCATAAGAATACAGTCATTATCAGTATAAGTCCTAAATTCATCGTAAGGAACGCCTACAGCCTTATGTAGCTCTTCAAAACTGCTAATGCTCTCATCTGCTGCCAGTGCAATATACTTAACCTTATCGCCTTCAATCGGAGCATATATATCGCTAAAAATGCTCTTGGCTAAAGCAGCCATATTAGTATTTCCTGCACTATAAATACAACTCATACCATGTGTTAATAAAGTTTCTTTAATCTCAGCATCATCGATGTTACCTCGCTGTGAAGAATAGTTATCAGGAATATGTATATAATTGTCAAACATCCTGACAAATCTGCTATTAATATAAAACTTATCCGCTTTAGAATTATCCAGGATAAAAAGAGATGCCATCTTATCCAGACTAAGCAGCTCCCTGAAGCACTCATAAGAATTATACTTAGTCTTTACAGACTCTTCCGCAGTTGGAAGAATCGTAACAGCTCCTACCTTCCTGTTCTCATCTAACATTAGATCTATCAGCATAGGACCTGTACCACTACCAGTACCTCCGCCAGATGAGAATACAACAAACAATATCTTGCAGTCCATAACCTTATCAACCATAGCTGCTATATTATCATAGTCATCTATGACAAGCTGCTTAGCCTTATCTCTATCCTTGTTTGCACCCTCACCATTTGCTATGTGGTATACATACTTGCTATCCTTCAATGTGTTAAGATCTTCCTGGGACGTATTAATATACATCGCCGGATAACCTTCCTGCTCAAAGAGCTGGACTATATTGCCTCCGGCCTGTCCTACTCCTATAAAACCAATGCCTTTCATACTTCAAATTCTCCTATCTTTTCTAAACCAGTCTTGCTAATACTATATGTGTTAGCATGTCCATCTTTAAGACCATGCTGTATAAACCCAGCTTCTAAAAGCTTCTGTACACTCTTATAAAGCGTATTAGTTCTATAACCTGCAAGTCCATCTGTAGATACAAGTTCCTGTAATGACATTGCCGTGGCATTTCCAAAAGCTTTATTTTCCCTAAGCATAAGTAAAATTAATAATTCTTTTTTATCCATCATTTTCCCTTTTTTACCAATTCTGATT